>Ga0073922_1000001_pt1 | contig 67730 bp, 73 predicted proteins | sample GWRWT2_2Sept14_FD_70955 | JGI IMG/M metagenome (GOLD analysis project Ga0073922, IMG submission 70955) | Sand microcosm microbial communities from a hyporheic zone in Columbia River, Washington, USA - GW-RW T2_23-Sept-14 | ecosystem: Engineered > Artificial ecosystem > Sand microcosm >...
TTAGTACATTAACAAGTGTTGTAAGTACAACAGGAGAAGAAATAGATGTAATATATAATTCTGGACAAGTAGTTCAATTATATCATATAACAACGAAATCAGGAGCATTACCAAATGAAATAATAACATATAATGTAACAATATTAAGTGAAAATTTATGTGGGATATTAGGAATAACAGGTCATACAGGTTTAACTGGTTTAACTGGATTAACAGGTAATACTGGTTTAACAGGTTCAACAGGTTCAACTGGTTCAACTGGTCTTACAGGTTTAACAGGTCTAACAGGTTTAACTGGTTTAACAGGTTTAACAGGTTCTACAGGTTTAACAGGTTTAACAGGTTTAACAGGTTTAACAGGTGTAACAGGTGCAACAGGTTCTACAGGACCAGGAGTAGATGCAGTTTGTATTTCACGACAAATTACTTTATTAGCATCTTCAAATATTCCCGTAAATATTCCATTAACATATACAACAGGATCATATTTACTAATTATTCAATCACAAAATAATGGAGGTGCATCAGCAACATTCTCAGTTAGTAAATCAAATGTATCATCAAGTGGAAATATTAGTACATTAACAAGTGTTATAAGTACAACAGGAGAAGAAATAGATGTAGTTTATAATGCTGGTCAAGTAGTTCAATTGTATCATATAATAACAAAATCAGGAGCATTGCCAAATGAAACAATAACATATAATGTAACAATATTAAGCGAAAATTTATGTGGAATATTAGGAGCAACTGGGGCAACAGGAAATGGTGTTGATGCAGTATGTTTATCAAAAACAATATCATTACCTGCAAATTCAAATACAGCTGTAATTATTCCATTAACAGAAGAAGTTGGATCATATATTATTATTGTTCGTTCTATGAATAATGGTGGTGCATCAGCAACATTTTCAATTAGTAAATCAGATGCAACAGAACCAGATAGCATGGTAAATAAAGCAATTTTAACAAATTCAGTAAGTATAACAGATGAAAGTATAGATTTAAATTATGATTCAAATAATGTAATAAAATTATATCATTCAATTACCAAAACTGGCGCAATGAGTGGTGAAATGATACAATATCAAATTAGTATATTAGCTGAAAATATATGTGGTATATTAGGAACAACTGGTTTTACTGGATTTACTGGTTTAACTGGCGCCACAGGTTTAACAGGAGCAACTGGCGCAGGTGTAGATGCTGTTTGTATTTCAAGACAAATTAATTTATTAGCATCTGCAAATATTCCAGTAAATATTCCATTAACATATACAACAGGTTCATATTTATTAATTGTTCAATCACAAAATAATGGAGGTGCATCAGCCACATTTTCAGTTAGTAAATCCAATATATCATCCAGTGGAAATATTAGTACATTAACAAGTGTTATAAGCACAACAGGAGAAGAAATAGATGTAGTATATAATTCTGGACAAGTTGTTCAATTGTATCATATAATAACAAAATCTGGAGCATTACCAAATGAAATAATAACATATAATGTAACAATATTAAATGAAAATATATGTGGTATATTAGGAACAACAGGTCCTACAGGTCCTACAGGATGCTGTGATATATCATTATATATAGCTCGTGAAGAACAAACTGCAGGAACTAATTCAAATGACACTTCAATATCAAATTCATGGGTCACAAGAACATTAAATACAACAAATGGAAATTCTTCTTTTGTATCTTTAAGTTCTAATTTAATGACTATTGATGCTGGTGAATATCATATAATTGCTTCATCACCATGTTCAACAAATGGAACAGCAATTTCATATAAAATTAGATTAAGAGATACTGTTAATAATATAACATATTTAGTAGGTACGGCAGCAAGAAATACATCATCGGGAACTATAATTTCAACAATGAATGGTTATATTGAATTATTAACAACAACAACATTAGGAATACAAGGATATGCAAATTCAAGTACAAATGGAGGAATATCGTTTAATACAGGAGAAAAAGAAATATATACATTAATATCAATAACAAAATTGTCAAATTAATTTTATTAAATAATTTAAAATAATAAAATATATTTTTAAATAATTATATTTTAATATTTATTAAAATATAATGCAAAATTCATACTGAAATATATTTTTTTATATATTTTTAATAAAAATTATATAAAAAATTAAATAAATTATTTATTTTAAATTTAATTTTTTTTCTTTGCTAATATTATAAAAATGGGAGGAGGTTTAATGCAATTAGTCGCTTATGGTGCTCAAGATATTTATCTTACTGGTAATCCACAAATTACTTTCTGGAAAGTAGTTTATCGTCGTCATTCCAACTTTGCAATGGAAGCTATTGAACAAACTTTCAATGGTCAAGCTGATTTTGGAAAGAAAGTTCAAGCAGTTATTTCTCGTAATGGTGATTTAATTTATCGTATGTATCTACAAGCTACATTACCCGCTGTTGAATGTGGAAACTCTTTATCCAAGTGTTTCCGTTGGGTTAACTATATCGGTCATGCTTTAGTTAAATCAGTTGAAGTTGAAATTGGTGGTCAACGTATTGATAAACAATATGGTGACTGGTTAAACATTTGGAATGAACTTACCCAAGAACCAGGTCATCAAGTTGGTTATGACAACATGGTTGGTAACACTATTTTCCTAACTGGTACAGCTCTTAACCACACTGAAGCTACAACTTTATATGTTCCTTTCCAATTCTGGTTCAATCGTAACCCTGGTTTAGCTCTTCCCTTAATTGCTCTTCAATATCATGAAGTTCGTGTTCAACTTGAATTCCGCAATAAAGAAGAATGCTATGTCGCATCTAATGGTGAAAGCCCTTGCTCTTCCCAAGGTGGTTGTGGAAGCAATGGTTCTATTGGTAATTGTGATATGTGTGTAGGTTCTCTTGAATATGCATCATTATTTGTTGATTATATTTATCTTGACACAGATGAACGTCGTCGTTTTGCTCAAACCTCTCATGAATATTTAATTGAACAACTCCAATTTACTGGCGATGAATCAACTACTAACGTAAATGTTAAAGTTAAACTCAACTTCAATCACCCTGTTAAGGAATTAATATGGGTCGTTCAACGCGAAGACTTCTGCTGCCGTGGTGTCAATCAATGGAATAACTATACTGATGATTATGACAATGATTGCTGCGCTGATGTTCCTGAATGTGGACAGTACCAATGCTCTGTTTGTGGAACTGATGGACCTTGTCTAATTAATACCAATGTTGATAATGCTTATGGCGGTCGCACACCATTCCCTCAGAATGGTGGTGACAATTCAGTATGTTTATCATGCTATGAACGTTGTGGTCCTGGATCAGCTTCTTTACCAGCTGGTCCTGGATGCGATGGATGTGGTCCAGTCAACTTTGGTTCTATCAATGTTGGTTATGGTGGTGGTGCTGACCATGCAGGTCTTGGTCCTCTAAACGCTGGTCGTAACCCAACTGTTCGTGCTAAACTTCAACTAAATGGTCATGATCGTTTCCAAGAACGTTTAGGCTCTTATTTCAATCTTGTACAACCCTATCAACATCACACTAATATCCCTGGAACTGGTATCAATGTTTACTCTTTCGCTCTAAAACCTGAAGAACATCAACCATCTGGAACTTGCAACTTTTCTCGCATTGATAATGCTTGCTTACAATTACAACTTACACCAAAATCTGTTAAAGGTGCTGGTGCCCGTATCCGTGTATATGCTACTAACTACAACGTTTTAAGAGTTCTTTCGGGCATGGGAGGGCTCGCTTATTCAAATTAGGATTGAAGTTCCACCCATTATTATTTTTAATAATAGAATAAAAAATTTTAAAAATAAATATTTATATAATAACTTTTATTATTATAATATAAATATAAAAATGATTAAATTATAAAATACTTTATTTTGCAATATATTTAAGGGTTGGAATTATTTTAAAACTTATTCTGTTTATATTATCCAAAATTATATAAAGAAGTTTGACAATATATAAATTATAAAATGAATGAATTAAATAATGAAAATACAACAATATTACAAAAAAATATTATTTATGAATATAATGGACATATTATTAATAAAGGTAAATTTGCAGGACAAATAAGAAATTCATATAAATTAATTGAATTAAATGAAGAAAAAATATTTGAGATTAATACTTCAAATAATAAATCTTTTTTTATTAGTTTAGAATCATTGCCAAAAATATTGAAAGTTATAGATATCAATAATAATATGGATTTTGAACCTACATGGTATATTAATAATTCTAATTATGTAGCATGTAAAATTCCTAATGGATTAACTTTATATTTACATGCTTGGTTAATGAATCATTATGGAAATGGAAAAGGAAATTTAAGTGTTGATCATATCAATAGAAATAAATTAGATAATCGTCTTTCAAATCTTAGAATTGTATCTCAATCAATTCAAAATATGAATAGAGATAAAGTAACTCGTAAAAAAAATGCCCAACCACTACCAAAAGAATTAGATGAAATTATCTTACCTAAATATGTAACATATAATACTGAAAAAATGAATCGTACAGATGGAACTCAATATATTCGAGAACATTTTAGGATTGAAAAACATCCTTTAATGAAAGATCTTATATGGAATTCTTCTAAATCTATTAAAATATCTATTTTAGATAAACTTACTGAAACCAAAGAAAAATTAATTGCTATTGAAAATAATATTAAAACTGAAAAAGAAAAAGAAAAAGAAAAAATACCTAAATATTGTATAAAAGTTATTGATAAAAAAACAAATAAAATTTCTTTAGTTTTTGATAAAAAAGAGTCAAATGGAACTAGATTAAATTTGAGATATCAAATTGATTCTAGATTATCATTTTATGATAATCTTATTATCTTTATTGATAAAATTGATAAAAAATATGGATATAAAATTGTTATTGATCCTAAAGATTATTTAGAAGAAGATCATAATGAAAATAATCATGATGTTAAATCATTATTATCAAATAATAATTAAATAATTTAATATAAATTTTTGTTAAAATAAAATATAAAATAATAATTTCATATTTTATATATATATATATATATGTCCAATAGTACAGAAGGAAAACATTTAATAATTGAATTTACAAATTGTGATAAAAATATAATCAATGATATTGAAATAGTGGACAATTTTTTATTTCCACTTATGAAAAAATTTAATTTAAATGTTATTGCTAAGACAAAGCATAAATTTGAACCATCTGGATTTACTTTATTATATCTTTTATCAGAATCACATTTATCGATGCATACATGGCCTGAATATGGATATTTATCATTTGATTTATATAGCTGTGGAGAATCAGATACAAAATGTTTAGTAGATATACTTAAAGAGTTTTTAAATGCAACAAATTATAAATATACATTTATTAATCGTGGAATTAAAAAAGATAATATATATACTCAAAATATTGAATATTTTATATAAATTAAGAACCTTCACAATTTTCATTATATAATTCCTGCATATTTGAATTTAATTTATTATCAATATAACAATCAACACAAGCTGTATGATAATAATAATCAACAAAAAATGTAATCCAGTTATTATTAGAACATTTATCACATAATGATAAACTACAATAATAACATAAAATTATTTTTTTATATATTTTTTTATTTAGACAATTTATACCTTTTTTATATAATTTTTTATATAAAAAATTACTAATGCTTCCACATTCATCACAAGAATTATTATCCATAATTTATATTAAAATTAATATTAATATAAATTTTCATTTTTTATTGATTTTTGATAAAAGTTAATAAAGCTTCTCCTGTTCTATCACCTTGATATTCAATTCTATCTTTAGGATTATTTAAACCTTTTGGAAGATAATATATAGTTGGAAACCCTTGAACTTCATAGTTTTGCGCTAATTCTTTATTTTCATCTCCATTAATTTTAACAATTTTTATATCAGTATCATTTGATTCTTCTATTTTATTCCATTCAGGCATTAATTTTTTACAATGACCACACCATGGTGCATAAAATAAAATAAGAACCTTTTGATTATGAAAATTTTCCATAGCTTCAAGTTGTACTTTTCCACCTATATTTCCCAAACGTGCTGACATACCAGCACTAATAACTGGATTACTACGAGGATAAAAAACTAAAATTAATACCAATATTGCACCTAAAATAATTAATATTTTGTTGCGTTTTGTCATTTCTTGAAATAATTTAGTAAACATTTATATATTATATTTATATATTTTTATTATTACAATTATATAAAAATAGTGAAAAATGATTTATTATAAAATAAAATCAAAATATTTAAAAAATTATATAAAATATTCATATAGAATTTATAGTTAAATTTTGTTTCATTTTACACTCTTGGAAATTTTAAATGTAGATGTAATATATAAATATTATGAAAAAAATAATTGTTATTATATTAATAAGTTTACTTGCAACTATAATATTTGGAATAATAGATGGATTAAGTTTCCTATTTATAGAAAATGAATTAACAAAATTTTGGAATAAATTTGGTATATTTAATGATCAAACAATACCTATAATGAATGGTGGTATTTCAAGTTCTATTGCAATATTTATTTCGTCTTTTGTACATTCATTTTTAAAATATAATTTTAATATATTAGAACATCCATTATTAGATTCAATTGGAATTATTATTGGAACAATAATTGTTATTGCTTTTTTTTCATATTTTCTAAAATCTAAATTAAAAAATAAAAATTAACATAAAAATTATTATATATTTTTAATCATATATTCACCATCTCCAATAATTTCATATCCAAATTTACGATAATAATTACGTGTTCCAATACTTGCAATTACTGCAATTTTATGATATTTATATTGACAAGATATCTCTTCAGCTCTTTTAATTAATTTTGTTCCTATTCCTCTATGTTGAACTTTATTAGATAATTGTATTCCAACTTTTTCTAATTCTCCATATACATGAATTTGACGAATTAAAGCACAATCAATTAGTTCTGGAAATACAATATTATCTTCAATCATTCCGCTATTTGCACTTAATCTTAATCTTAATAAACCATATAAAATTTTTTTATCTTGTGATTCAAAACTAATAAATATTTCTTGTCCAAGACTTGCGTTATACCATCTTTCAACAAGACATATATCTGTTTCATTATATTTTCTATTTTTGATTTCACGATTTCTGATATCCATACAATAAACTTTATCATTAATTGATTCATTATCAATAATTTGACGCATATTCGTACATCGTGTTCCTCCAATAATATAATCAACAGGAATATCTCTAATAATTCTATTTAGACGAATCCATGGAAATATTGATTTATCTACATATTTCAAAATTATTTTTAATTCTTCATCTGGATATGGATTGTATTTACCTTCTTTATACCATTCTTTAATTACTGTCCATGGAACAATTTGACAGGGATAAATTTTCCATTCATCTGCTTGAATATCTCCATTTTGCAATTCATATTTAAATACATTATTATTTGTTTCATAATAATTAGTAATATTTAAAAATTCCTCAAACATAGAATGATCAATGTCTGGAGTTGATCCAGGTAACATTGGCATTATATGAATGTCTATTTTGAAACATAAATCTTTTAAATAACGTATTGAACGTATAATATCAGAATAATAAACTTGTCTATTTATTTTTTTTAAAATATGATCTGATAAATGTTGAACACCAATTTGAATATGTGTACAACCAATAAATCTTAAATGTTTGATTGATTCTAAACAAATTGTATCAGGACGTGTTTCTAATTTTAAAGCAACAACTTTAATTTTACTATTTTCATTAATTAATTGTTCTTCTTTTAATGAATATTTATTTCTTTTATGTAAATCATAATAAACATTTAACGAATAAAATAGATCTCTAATATATTGTTCTCTATATTTAATTGGATATGATTCCCATGTTCCACCTAATACAATTAATTCAATTTTATCAATTTGATGTCCAATATGTTCTAATTGTTTTAATCGATTATTTACCTGTAAATATGGGTCAAAATTATTATAATTTGCACGTTGAACAGCTGGTTCTAATTTAAGATAACTACGAGGTTGTCCAGGTTCATTTGGACAATAATAACAATTCCATTGACAAGTAAATTTTTGTTTAATAATTTCACCAAATTCATTTTCATATTCTGGATAAGGAGATAAAACAACAGTAAGTACAATTACACCAGAAGTACTTTTATTTTCTCTAATTTTAAGATTATTTTCTAAAATAATATTTTTCTTAATTATATTTTGATTAAGTAAAATAATATATATTCTAAATAAATATGAAAATTTGTAAGTAAAATTATATTTTCTCATTAATATTCTTATTTGAACTATATATTTTTTTTTATCAATTTCTTGTATTTGTAAAATTTCTAATAACATTGGTTTATATTTTTCAATATCTTCATATTTTAAATCAAAATTTGATTTATGTAATGGTTTATTTAGCATAATATCTTCTATATCATCAATATTCATTATTTATAATAAATTATAAATTATAATATAAATTTTCATTTTTTTTAACTTAAAAGTTCATTAAGTGAATTTTCAAATGAAAATGGATATTTATTACATATTTGTAATATTTCTGCTGGAGTATATTTTCGATCAATTTTTATTAAAATTTTATCATCAATATTAATATCCAATTCATAAAATTGATTAAATAATTCTTTTATCATATTTACTGACGCTTTTTGAAAATGAATTTTTAAATCAATTCTCCCAGGACGTATTAATGCTTTATCTAATTTTTCTGGATAATTCGTAGTAACTATTAAAATACGACCAGGCATTTCAAGAATTCCATCAATTAAATTTAATATAAAAGATAAAGTTATTTTATCATCAGTTGAATGAGATGTAATTAAACTATTTGTCATTGAAAACATATGACTATCATGATTTTCATCATCTGATGATTTTTTTTTTAAATTTTTTAAAAAAATTTTTTCTATTTTTTTTGAGTTATTTAATTCCTTATTTTCTCTAGATTCAACTATATCACTTACACAATCAAGATCTTCAAAAATAAGAATACGTTTATTGTAAGGTATTTCTTTATTATTAATACGAATTTTAAAAAATACATTTTGTAATTCACGACATGTTTTTATACGAGATAAAGGAATATCAATGATATGTCTTTTTGTATGATTTGCAAGAGCTTTTACAAAAGATGTTTTACCACAACCAGGATCGCCATATAACATTAAACCAAGTGTATATGGAATTCCACGACGATTATACCATTCTTTATTTTCTGTAAAATAATTAATACGATTAATTATATCTTTTTTTTTATCAAAAATAATATTATCAAATGTTCGATTACTATCAAAAATATATTCATCAAATGTTTGATATCCATCTCTATCTGTAGATACATATGTTTCGTAATATTGAACTTTATTATTAATATCTTGTAAATAATTATCATATTCTTCGCAACATTTTAATGTAAATTTTTTAATATATTCTAAATTTTTAGTATTTGAAAAAAGAATTAATTCATGAATTTTGATATCTCTTTTTGCATTATCTTTTTTATTATTATTATTATCATCTTTAATATTATTTATAATTTTACAATTAATATCTGAATTAATAGCAAATTTTGAATGTTGATCGATTGTGTATATAATATTATTTATATTTTTATTTAATATTGTATTTTCATTTTCTTCTTCATTTTTATCATCATCTTTTATATTATTTAAATCATTTTTATTAGATATTTCTTTAAGACAATTAATTCTATTTTTATTAGAATCCAAAGTATTAATATAATGTAAAAGTGCTAAATATGATTTACTATAATCTGTTTTTGGCAATGAATAATTATATGATCCATATTCTTTAGCAACATATGTTATTTGTACTTCATTTGTTTTAGAAAAATAAGTAAATAATAATTTAATAAAATTTTTAAATTTGTCTTTTTCATTTATTATATAACCAATTAAACTAATTGTCAGCATTGATGATAACATATCAAAAAAAATATTACCAGTTTTTAACTGTAAAATAATATTTGTTTTAATGATATCAAAAACTGAAAAAAACATATTTAAAACTTATTTTTGACATATATTATAATTTTATTTTTCTAATTTATTCATTTTTTTATATAAATTATTATTATATAAAAATATATAATAATATATATATTATGCAAGAAATAAAAGATCTAAATGATTTTTTAAATTTTAGTAATATATATAAATATATAATTGTAGATTTTTATGCTAATTGGTGTGGTCCGTGTAAAAGAATATATCCTGTTATAGAGCAATTATATAAAAAACATCAACAAATTAAATTTTTGAAAGTAAATGTTGATATATGTCCCGATATTGTTAGTAAATATAATATATCAGCATTACCTACTTTTTTATATATAAAAAATAATGAAGTTGTTGATATATTTGTTGGTGCTAATCCAAAAAGTATTGAAGAAAAATTAATTAAATTATTATAAATATATGATTATATAATAGTTCTCAATAAACTATATTTAAATATTAGATAAAATAAAATCATATAATTTTAGAAGAGATGTGAAATTAAAATTATAAAAGATATATATACTCTTTTATAGAGATAAGTATATCAACAATTTGGCTAATTTATAATTAGTCATTATGTTATTACATTTTTTTTTTGGGAATTTTAGTGTCTCATTTTTGTGAAAATAGGTGTAATACATAGCTATTTTACAAAATATGATCTATATAATAAAAATAATTGTTGTTATATTACAATAATGAATAATGTAATTGAAAACGTATTATATCTTAATACAAATTAAGATAATTTATTAATAAATTTTTGTGCTTGGATTTTTCCCTCATTAAAAATATTTTTTTTAACTTCTTTAGATATATTAAAATTCATTGCATTATATAATGGTAAATCAATAATTATTGTACAATTTTCATAATCTTTTAAAAAAAATTTTTCATATCTTTCAATTAAATTAAGTAAATTTGCTAAAATATACTCATCTAAATTCGAAATTTTATCCATGCCATGACCACGATGTAAAAAAATTCCAATAATATTTTTTTTAGAAATATCTTTAAAATAATCTATTGGATAAGGATTATATATTGCACCATCCATTAATATTTCATTATTATTTTTAATTGGATAATAATAACATGGATATGATATAGTGATTCTTAAAGCATCAAGGATTTTCATATCTGGAGTATCATTTTTATTATAATATTTTGCAGTATTTGAATATAATTCAGAACCAGTCAAAATTAAAAGTTTATTTGTTTTATCATATAATTCTTTAAAAGTAATTGATTCATTAATTCCTTTAAGTTTAATAATAGTTATAATTAATTTTAATGTCATTTTTCCATCATCAATACCCCAATGTTCAAGTAAATTAAATATTTTCATATTTTGATATTTACTGAAATCAATATTCATTAATATATCATATAATTCAACTAATGAAAATCCAATATTTAATAATAAAGATATTAATCCTCCTACAGATGAACCTGCATAAGCAATAATATCTTTTAATAAATTTTTATTTTCTAATTCTATTAATGCACCTATAATGGAAATACCTTTAATTCCTCCTCCGCCAATTATTAAATGTGTATATGGCATTATAATAAAATATCTTTATAAAATATAATTAATATGGATTTAGAACCTAAAGACAATTATTTTTCAATTAGTGCAAATGAATTAAAAAATAGTTATCAAGAAAGATGTAGAAAAAGAACACATGTATATAATAAAATTTTAGAAAAATGTTATCATAAAATTAATGATGTTAATAAAAATGATCAAACATGTTTATTATACCCAATACCAGAATTTATATTAGGATTGCCAATATATAATTTAGCATATTGTGCCGCATATATAATTTATAATTTAAAAAAGAATAACTATGTAGCACAATTTTTCAATCCAAATATTGTTTTTATTTGTTGGAAATATGATTTACCAGAATATTTCGAACCAGTTAAAACAATAACATATATAGAACCAATAATAGAAAAAGAAAAAAAGAAAAATAATTCATATAAAACAATAACAAATCCTAATATTAAACTTATTGATTTTTCATAAAATTTTATTAATTTATTCTTTAATTTTTACTTCTTAATATTTTAAGTAAAAATTTTTATATAAATTTAATTATTTGAATTTTATTTTTTTTTATAATATTTTATTAAAATATCTATTAAAAATAATATAAAAATACCAAATAATATCATAACAAAAATATCATTTTTTTTATCAGTATCATTATCATCATTTTGTCTATTTAAAATTTTATCTATTTTTATTCTACATTTATCACAATCAATAAAATGTTCATAAAATTTTTTACAAGAATAATCTTGATTATTAACAATATTATCTGTAAATGTTTCAACAATTGGTTTATTAAATTTTTGATTATTTGATTCATAATTATAATCTTTGTTGTTAAATGGTATTTCAGGTAATAATGAATCAGTTCTTTTATATAAATTTGGTATTTTATCTCCCCAAGCTTCTTCTAAAGAACAATATGTTATTTGACGATTTGTCATTATATTATAATAATATAAAAAATATATAATTATTCTCGTTAAAATAAATATAAATGAAATATAATATAATTTATGGATAATTATATTATAATTATATTTATAATAATAATTTTATTTTTATTTTCAAATGATAAAAATATTATTAATAAATTAATTAATCATAAACTTTTTTTAATATTAATAATAATATATTTTGTATATAATAATTTTAATTTACTAATAATTTTAAGTATATTTATTACTATATTATTCTCAAATGAGAATATAAGAAATATATTTATTAATAAATATAATTTATCTAAAATTTTATTATATTTTAATTCACTTAATATATTTAAATTAAATAATAATTATACAGATTATAATAATGATATAAGAAATATTAATATGCAAAATATTGATACGAATGATGTTCAAAATATTGATACTAATAATATTCAAAATATTGATACTAGTGATATTCGAAATATTAATTTAAATGATATTCAAAATATTGATTTAAATGATATCCGTAATATTGATTTAAATAATATATGTGATAGTAATGATACAAATAATAATATTGATATAAATAATGATACAAATAATGATACAAATAATGATATAAATAATGATATGAATAATAATATTAATAATGATATAAAGAATGATATAAATAATGATATAAATAATAAAAATAACAATAATATTCAAGATGAAATTAGCATAAAAAAATAATTTATAAAATATTTTAGATATTAAATAAAAATAATATATAAATATATATGGAATTAATATTTGAATTATTAAATAATAATAAATTATTTATGGCTTGTATTATGATATTTATGAATATTGGAAATAAACATATTTGGCGTGATATGCCGAAATCGATAGATAATATATTTGAAAATGTATGGCTAAGACGATTAGTTATATTTAGTATGATTTTTGTAACAATACATGATATTAAATTATCTTTATTATTAACATTAATAATTGTAATAATTTTACATTGTTTATTAAATGATAAAAATTTTAATCAAAATAATAAAGATACTAAAGATGATAAACATAAATAATTTATAATTTGAAAATATATAAAAGTAGTTGCGTATTATATATTAAATAAGTTTCTTATATAAATAATATGAACGATATAAAAATCGAGAAACAAAGAGATACCAGAGATTTATCAATAAATAATATTAATTTAGATAATACAATTATTGATAATGTAAATTTAATTAAATCTAATGAAAAATTAAATTTTGAAAAAAATGTGAATAGTGATAAAAAAATAAAACCAAAATTAGTACCATTGGATGGTTTAGATTTATTAACAAATCCAAATAAAACAAATGATAAAAAATTAGTTGAAAATAATTCAAATGATAGTGATTCAGATGATTTAAGTAATTCAGATTCAGATAATATGTCTGAATATAGTACCGAAAATTCAAAAATTAATCTTAATCAAAATATGTTTAAACAAAATAAAAACAATGATAATGATAGTGACATTGAATCAATAAAATCAAATTCTTCAATATTATCTTCAAAATCTTCTTCTATATCTGGATCCCGACGTTCATCAAGATCAAATTCAAGTTCTAATTTTAAACAACAGAAAACATATGAAGAAATATTACGAGAAAAACAATCATTTTTATATAAATTAGATCGTTTAGAAAAATCATTAAAATTAAAAAATACACGTAAATTTACAATACAATCTAATTTAGAAGATATAAAAACGGAATATGAAAAATTAAAACATCAAAGAGATGTTGATAAAAGTATTAAATTTCAGAGACGTGCATTAATGTTTTTAGTTAGTGGTGTAGAATTATTTAATAATAAATTTGATCCAATTGATGCGAAATTAGATGGATGGTCTGAAACAATAATGGAAAATATAGATGATTATGATGAAGTATTTGAGGAATTGCATGATAAGTATGCTGAAAAGATACAAATGGCTCCAGAATTAAAATTATTAATGATGGTAGGAGGAAGTGGATTTATGTTTCATTTAAGCAATACATTATTAAAATCTAATGTTCCTTCATTAAATGAAGTTTTAAAGCAAAATCCAGATATTATGAGAAATATCACACAGGCTGCATTAAATAATATGAGTAAAAATATGGGAGATAAAGATCCAATGTATAATATGATGAAAGATAGTGTTAATATGCAACAACAAAAGAATGATACAAAATATGAAGAAAAGAGTGAATCGAATTATAAGCAACAGACTACAATGAATGGTCCATCAGGTGTAGATGATATATTAAATGAAATAAATAAACAAAAACAGCAAACAACATTTACAAGTAATATAAAGTCAAAAGGAAAACGTCAACCAGTTTCTGGTAATATAAATATAAATATTTAATTTGTAAAAAAACATAATCCTTGTAAATATGTATCAGCAATATCATCTTGTTTTTTAAAAGAATTAAAATAATCTAAACTATTAGTATCATTTTGTAAAAAATATTTGCAATATTCTTTTGATAGATATTTATTTTTTGCATGAATATCTTTTATAGAACATTCTATGATAGGTCCATTATATATTTTCATTTTTTCGGTTGCATTAATGAGATGAATATGTTTAATATTATATTTTTGCATATTTATTAAATAATATGTATATAAAATCATTTGTATAGATTTCATGATGGGATTTTTATATACAGGTTGATTTTCAATTACAACTTCATCAACATTCATTATATCTAATTCATTATCTAATTTTTGTAATAACATTTTACTTTTGTTGAAAAAAGGTAAATTTTTGATACTATAATATGGAATTGTTCCTTCTATATTATGTTTATTACAATAATAAATATTATTTAATATATGATTCGCTTTTATATTACATTTTTTTCCTGATTTATTAAATGAATTACATATCTCATGTTCAATAATTTCTTTACATTCATTTCCTTGTTTTTTATGTAATTTACAATAATATTTATTTTCACATAGAGAATAAAAAGAAGCATAATTATTACACATATTTGTATTTTTTAATAATCCCATACATTTATAATCTTTTCTATAATCCGATAAAATATCAATTTTATTCCATTTTATAATTTTTTTATCTTCAATAATACAATATGCTAAATTTTCAATACCGATATCCCATGATATTATTTTCATATAAATAATATCATAATAATTTATTTTATTTTAAACCGCAATTTGAGAATCTTTTGATTTAATTTGTAAATCTAAAAAAGATTCAAGAGTACCTTTTGGATCATTAATAGGTTTATCTCTTTTCAATTTAAAAGAATTTGTGTTATTTTTATCATTAATTAAAATTGATTCTGTCAATTTACTTTCAAAAATATTTTCTTCAATTCGTGGAACAATTGAAATCATTGGTGGATATATTACATTATATGTTTTCATTGTTAAAAAATTATTTCTAAATTCATTAATTAACATAAATCCGCCAAAATTTTTTAAAACTTCTTTATCTGGTGCTAATTTTATCTTTATAAAAGATGTATTATATATTTTTTTATATAATAAATTTAATAAACTATATCTTTCCCACATATTGTATACATTTGTACTAAAATTATATGAAGCTGCACAATTAAAACTACAAAAATTACCATATAAATAAAATTTATTATTTATATATTTTATTGGTATTGCACAAGGTGGATTATCAAAACTATGATTACACCAAAAACACCAAATAGTTGTTGATTCTAACCATTCTTTATTATCAATAAACTCAAACATTATATTAAATATATTTCTTTTAACTAATTTTTTTTCTATATTATCATCAACTTGTATTATTTCTTTATCTTTTACATAAATTATTCTATTTGTATCAATATTATTTTGATTTAATAATATATCTTGTTTTTCTATTTTATCAAAATTTGATTTTGGTTCAAACGGTTCTGGATCTTTTATATCTACATTATTATAAATAATATCTGGATATTCTTCTAAATCTTTTAATGTAATTGGTAAATGTAATATAATATTTTCTTCTATTGTTTCAAAATTTGAAGTAATGGGTTTACTAACACTATATATTTTTTCTTTTGGTTTTCGCCCACGTTTTTTCGGAATAGTGCTTTCAAATTTATTTTCAATTTCATCTTCTTTTAATATCTGAATCTTTGGTTTACGTCCACGTTTTTTTAATAAAATATTTTCATTCTTTTGATATTCCATTTATATATTTAAAAATTTATATTCTTTATATATTTTTTCTTTATATACAAAAAATCTTTATATAAAAAATTTATAGATTTTTTATATAATATTAATATATAGTTATAATATGACATTAAATAATAAAAATAATTCTGCAAAATATGTTATTTTTTATAAACAAAAAATGGAGATTGAGAATAATTTAATTAAAATGAAATTTGAATTTTATAAAAAAATGTTAGACATATGTGATAAAAATCAAGTTATTAAATTTCCAAAAATTAATAATAATAAACTTTCTATTGAAGAAAGATTAAAAATTATTGCATATAAATTAACATATGAAAATAATATTAATTCAAATATTAATATAAATAATATTATTTTAACTGAAAAACAATTTAATTTATCAAAAAATATTTCTATTAATGAAAATAATAATTTAAATTTATTTAATAATGTATTATTATATATATCTAAAATTAATGAAATATTATTAAATAATAATTTAGATAATGTAATATGTGATAGTATTTATACCGAAAAAATTATTAAATTATTTTCAAGTATTAATATTAATTACAATATTCCATATTTTAAATATATAACAAATATATTAGATTTATATATTTATACAATATTGCAAATATTACAATGTTATGAATTTCATACATTTTCGTCTATATAAAATAATTATTATTAATAATAATAATGCAGTTAATACAATTAATATATACAATTTAATATTATTTGGTTTTATAATAAATGTTTCTTTAAATCCAACTACATCATTATCACCGCTTGCATTTTCTTTAGATTGTGTATGTATAAATGATAAATTTTGAGATATATTATGTAATGGATCTATTGGATTATTAATGATATTGTTTGAACTATTCATATATATAATATATTATTTATTATATTATACTTTTACGAGAATATTTAATAATCTATTTCCGAAAAATATTTTGTTACAATATTTTTATATTTATAAACAATATTTTTACCAAATTTATTTATAACAATTGGTTTATATAATTCTATTTTTGTTCCAATATATTTATATATTTTTTTAGTTTTAACATTCATTATTGAAAAAACTAATAATGAATTATTTTTCATATTATAGTATTCAGATAATTTAGAAAATGCTTTTTTTGCGGCAGAAAGTGGAGATGAACTAATATATTTTCCATGTTTTGGAAAATCAATTATGATATATGATGTCATATATATAATATATATAATATATATTATTTATAATAATTTATTTTTTATCTTTTAATTCATGTACGTTTGGTTTAAATAACACTTTCACTTTTGTTACTTTACCCGTTTTTTTATCTTTGCGAAGAATATATTGTGGAGAAGATAATGCAACATGTGTTCCTACATAAGGACCAAATTCTTTACCAGATGTTTTATGTCCTTTTGATGTTTCAACTAAAGTAAATGTCATTTTTTCACATTTCTTTTTATCATCTTGACCTAAATTTTTACACATTTTTGCAAATGCATGGTGTGCTGCTTTTAAAGGTGTATTATTTTTACGAGTTCCTTTATAAAATCTTTGTAACCATTTCGCATCATTGCTAACATCTTTTCCATTTACTAAAACAACACGGAATGAACGAAGAGGATTACCTTCAGCATCTAAAATACGTTTACGAGGTGTTGATTTTTTTGGACTTTTCTTTTTTTCTTCAGCTCCTCCTTGTGTTTTAGGAGATTTCTTAGGTGATTTCTTAGGAGATTTCTTAGGTGATTTCTTAGGTGATTTCTTAGGTGATTTCTTGGGTGATTTCTTGGGTGATTTCTTAGTTTTTTTTTTACCTCCATCCGCATTATATTTATTAATCATATCAGTAAGTTGATCAAGATCATTATTAAATTGTTCATTTGTATAGGAATTATCTGACATTTTTATATATTATACAAATATAAAAAAAATATTAAAATTATAATAATTAAAATTATAATATTAATAGAATTATTATTTGTGAATGATTCTATTATAGAACCTTGGGATATTAAATTATTTAATAAACTTGTATTTAAACTTGTTTGTGTTATTTTTTTTTGACAAACATATGGGATATTATTTACCTCTATACCACATGGATAATTATTTAACCATGACATTCTTATATAATATTTATATAGATATTTTCTTAAAAAAATATATATTCAAATCATTATTACCAACGTCATTAAGACTTAATATATCTTCTAATTTAAAACCGTGTTGTCTTAATTTATCTAAAATAATATCCTTATTTTCTGGGATATATAAAATAGTTTTTGTAATTTTGTGTTTTTTATTTTTAGTAATAATATTTTCTATATACATTACTCTATTTTCATCAAGATTTTTCCAATATGAATCATGTGTATATGTATTAAAATATGTTAATGAATGTTTTACTCCATTTTTATCTTTATAATATTGTGAATAATCCATTGGACAAGGATCTAAATCTTTTCTATTAAAAATATGTAAAATAAGTTTTCCATCATCTTTTAACCATATATTAAAATTTAATAAAATTTTATCTATATCTGTTAATGAATTATGATATAATGTATCTGTTAAACAAGTAATATGTGTAAATAATTTTGGTGTAAAATTATTTTGATTAAGTAAATTATTATTAATAAATTTACCAGATGGATTATTTATTTGAGCATATTTAAGCATATTTTCTGATTTATCAATACCAATAACATGTGGAAATATTTTTGATAAATATTTATAATGTTTGCCACAACCTGTTCCAGCATCTAGAACTATAGAATTTTTAATATTTTTTGAATATTTTTTAAATATTTTATTAATATCACTACTAAATAAATTTTCATGATTAAATGTATTATTATAATATTTACAATATATAGGATCAAAATTATCAATTATAGATGAGTTAAAATTTTCTATATAAGTATGATTATTTAAACTAATTAAAAAAAATATTAATAAAATTAATAATATTAAGGTTGAATTCATTATATATATTATTTATATATAATATTATGACAGATTCATTTACAGATAATTTATATACAGATGAAAAATTACTTTATAATACAAAACAATTATTGCTTTTTTGTGTATCAAAAGATATGCAATTATTGTATAATACCAATAAAATATTATATTCTAAAATTGTTAGAGAGAAATATAAAGATTTTCTTATTAAATATCCTGGATTATTTTCAATGATTATTGAAAATCCAATTCATTTCGATATGAAACGATTAATATATATGATAAATTGTAAAAAAAAAATAGTTAATAAACAATCAACATTTGAAGAAATGTCCTCAAAAATTGGTAAAGAATATTATGAGGAATTTGTTAAAGAAAAAATTGAAAATATTACACCATCATCTTAATAAAAATCATTTATATAATAATAATTTTTATTATATAAATTTATTTTACAAAATATTTACATTTTTTATTAATTGATATTTTATTTTTTTTACACCATTCAATTGCATTTTTTATTTGTTTATCTAATATATTTTTATATTCATCTGTTGTAAAATGATATAATACATATTTTATTGTTAATTCTATATATTTTATTTGATTTTCAATATAATCCTTATTGTAATTATAAAAAAAATTATAATATTCATTATTAATCTGTATTTCTGGAATATCAATTATAATTTTATCTTCATTCCAATTATCAACTATTTCAAATAAATTATTTAAAATATTATTAGAAATACCTTTAAAATTTTTACAAATTAAATATTTTTCAGAATTTGTATATCTACTTGTTTTTGGTTTATAGATATAAACTTCTTCATATAAAGTATTTAAAAATAATATTAATTTAACCATAAACAAAGAAAATATATCAAATATTTTACAAATAAAATGTCCATTGTGTTGTTGCATTTTTAATGCACAAGTTATTTCACAAAAAATAATTCGATAAGATAATGATTCTTGATTATTAAAATCAATTGAATAATCAAAACCACCGTCTGCTGTTATTAAATAAACTTTGCTATCAATAGTTTTATAAAATTTATCTATATCTGTTTTATTATATAAATTACCATATGTAATTTTAAAATTATATTTTAAATTTATATTTTCCCATCCAGGTATATGTTCATTATTTGGTTCTAATGTAATTCCATATATTTTATCGACAATTGGTACTCTATAATTATTTATTGCTTCCATAAAACCCCCTGGTCCTTCTGCTAAACAAGCAATATTTAAAGAATCATATTGTTTATTTTTAAATAACTCAAATTCATTAATTATTTCCCACATTTTAAAATATGATCTGCTTAATGGAATATATTTTGCAATATTATTATATTTATTATAAGAAGAATAAATAAGCTCATATGGATTTGTAATTTTTTTCATTTTATCCCATGTTTTTATATTTTCAATATTATTTTCTATTTTATTTTTAAATTTATTAATTTCATTATAAAAAACAGGATATATTAAAAAAAAATTATTATTATATTTTATTGATATTTCAGTAAAATTATTGACTAAATTTTTTGGTATCTTTATTTTTTCAAAAGTTGTCATAAAATATTAAATAATAATTATTCTTATATACCTTTATTATAATTAGAATAAAAAAGGTATTATAAAATTATGTTGTTTATATAAAGGAATTTTTAAACAAAATAAACCAATTATGATCAATATTATTCCAATATATTGAATATTATATTGAAATCTTTCCTCTAAAAATATATATGCAAATATACTTGTTATTATACAACTAATACCATCCCATAATCCATTTACCATTAATATTGTATTTCTTTGAAATGATACAACTAAAGCTAATATAACACCAATATAACCAATAATTCCATAACATAATGATATTATACCTCCTTTATTTGAAAAATTTTTCAAATGATAATCACCAAATAATTCAATTAATGATAATGAAATAATATTTGATATACTCATTATAGTATAATAAAATATTATATAATTTATTTATATATGAATAAATTATATAAATTATTTTTTTTTAAAAATAAATAAATTATTTAAGAAACTAAATTCTTTTTCAATATCATTCATTCTACTTATGGTTATAATATTATTGTCTAAATTATCTATTTTGTCATATATTTCACTAAATTCTTCTATCTTAATTTTTTGTAAATTATATTCTTTCATTATATTTTCTAAATATTCAAAATTAACTAAATATTCTTCATGTTTATTACCAATACTATCAACATAAACAGTAATTTTATTACCAAATATATTTTTATAATTAATATAATTTTTTTCAATTTTCCATAACAATTTTTTTTCAACTTTTCCTTCCAATTGTTTTCGATTTTTTAATATTTTATCTACTTTTTTACCATCAAAACAAGTTCCAATAAAATATCCATCAATTTTTAAATTATCACGAATATTTTGTAATAATCCTCGTAATTTTGTTTCAGATTCAAAATAATAATGTAATGCAAATTGACAACTTATAACATCAAATATATATTTTGATGGGATGACCATTTTCATTGCATTTTTATCTTCTTTACTTAATGCACATTCTTGATCAGGAAATATTGGTAAACTTGTATCACCCCATAAAAAATTTATATTAATTTTATTTCTTTCTTTAATATTATTATAATATTCACGTGCATTTTGAATACCTATTTTGTCTATATCTATTCCTACTACAAATTTATATTTTCCTTCTATCCATTTTTTTATATCACCTCCTTTTCCACAAGCAAGGTCTAATAATTTATATTCTCCATGTGCATAATCAATTATTAAATTTTTTTTAATAATTAAATTATGAAAATTTTGATAAGGCATTCTTTTAATTTGTTGATTTTTATAATAACTATTATCATCAAAAGATGATATTTCAAAATTTTGACCCAAACTTAACATATCATATGTTAATGGTTCAGTAATACTTTTCCATATATCTAAAGCAATTGATTCATTATTACCAAATATATTTTCACCAGCTTTATATCTTTCTGTTTTATCATGGCGAACACGTATCGGAACCCATTTAAATATATCATTTTTTTTATATACAAATTCAACTATTGTATCGTCAAATAGTTCTTCATATTTTCCTTTCATAGGATCTTTTAAAATCATTTTATCATTATTATCTAATAATATTTTTGCTTGTTCAGGAATATCATTTGGTTTAAATTCAACAGATTTATATATTCTTTTACCATCTTCATAAAATAATTTTCCTACATATAAATTTAATATTTTATATTGATAAACATTTGTTGAAACAATATATGGATATTTGATATCTTTTCCTAATTCATTTTTATCTGTTTTTATAAGAAAATCAATTGAATTATATTCCTCTGGTTTCCATTTAAATAGTTTATCCCAAGTTCCTCCCTTTTTAGGATATTCATCATTTAAAGGAATAAATATTAATCCATCTATTTTATAATTTGTTTTAGTTTCCCATAGAGACTTTATATCCGTAAAAATATTTTCACTATATTTGTAATTTTTAATTTCTAATTGTATATTATTATTTTCCTGATTTAATCCTTTCATAAATAAATTTAAATATCCTAATCGTGATTCTTTTTTACTTATAAGAGGTAAATCTCTTATATCATTTTCTTTTTGATATAAAATATCATACATTAAAAATATATTATTTTCTTTAATATATTCTCCTTCTATTATAGTTCCAGCCCATAATTCATTTATTAATCCAACTTTAATAATATTAATATTTGAATCAAATAAATACATATTACCATCTTTATTTATAAATAATAAATATCGATTACCATCTGCTTTAATTGTAACAGCATAGTCTTTTTTGATATTATTTATATGTCGTTTATGCATTGTAATTGGATTTGCAACTATAAATAAAGGATTATTTTCATTATTATTATTTATAGTATTTAATTTAACTAAATGTTTATAATTATTAATTACATCATTTAATTCTACATTTTTAATAATACTGTTATTATTATATAATTTTAATAAAATTATAATATTTTTCATCATATCTTCATAAATTATTTTTGTATCTTTTTTTTCTCCAATATATTCTATTTCAATTTCATAACTTGTTAATTGTTTAAATAAATTAGATTGTTTCATTGATTTTCCATTAGCCATTTTTACAGATGTTAAATCAAATCTTATATTACCATTATTAATTAAATATCTATTTTTTAATCGATATACTTTTTCTATAGTTTTATTATTCATTTTACTAATAAAATTTTTAACATTATTATCATTTATATCAACTTCTTCTTCTGAAGCTAAACTAATACGTATATTATAATCATTTATATCAACTTTTTCAAGATTTTTTTTTTTTAAAAATTTTGAATTTTTTACAATTTCATCATTTAACCAAAATAATTTAACATCATCTTTATTATTTATACTTAATCTAATATCACTATATTCAATTTTAATATCAAGTGTTGTTTCTAGACTATATTTTGTAAATCCATATCCTCCATTTTCTTCTGAAAAAATTAAGTTATTTAATATATGTTCAAATTTATAATAATCTATTTTAGATAATGTATCAAAATTTTTACCGAATATACGCGCCTCTAATTCCATTTTATTATCATATTTACTAATTAAATCGATTATTTTAATATAATCATTTTTACTAATCTCCATATAATTTATTTATATATATAATTTATTTATATATATTTCAATTTATCATTATATAATAAATTATATTTTATTGTATAATGTTTATTGTAATTTATTAAGTAAATTTTTAAAATTTAATTTTTTTATTCTTTTAAATTTATTTTACTGTAATTTGATAATTCATTAAATAAATCTTTTTTTTGTTTTGGTTTGTTTTTTTCATTATTAATATCTATTCCTCTTAATTTACATTCAGTTTGTAATTCAATTAATAGTATTTTATTTAAATTTTTATTTAATAATATTTCTAAAGATATTTTCAAATCAATTGTTGATAATGTTTTTGTATTATTATCAATATTTGATAAATTAGTTTTTATAATTATATCATTATTTTTAATATCATCTTCTTGTTCAATAATATTTTCATTTATAATTATATCTTTTTTTTTATTAATTGATTTATTTAATTGATTATTTTTTAAAAAAATTTCATATAATTTTTCAATAAATTCTTTATTTTTACTATGAATTAATATATGTTCATTTTTTTTATTTAAAATTGGCATATATTTTTTACCCATTTTAAGTAATAAAATAGTTGGTTTAAACATTGTAAATTCATCATTATCATTTGTGGAATAATAAAAATTTGTAGTTTTATATTCATTATTTTCAAAAACAAATACATAAATATTTAATCCAAAATAATCAACAATGTATTTTTTTGTTGATTCTTCTAAATCTATATTTAAATTTAATAAATTTCCTTGAATAATTTCTTTTTTAATTGTTTTATTATTTACATAATTAAATTTACGATAATATATTTCCAAATCATAACATAATTTTTTCCTTAATTCATTAATATATATTTCTTTATTTATATTATGTATAAAATTAATATCTAATAATATCATTATTGAATTTAAAAAACTATTATTTATATTTTCTATTTTAATGTAAAAATAATTATTAAAAATATTATATAAATTTAATAAATAGGGAGGAATATCAAATATTTTTAAATTATTTGTATCAGTATTTTCATCATTATTTTCATCTCTATTCTCATTTAAATATAATTTTTCAATTTTATGTTGTTCTATATTTAAATAATTTAATAATGTTTCAAATGTAAGCATTATATATAATAACTAAACTATTTTTATATATATTTTTCATTTTTTTTATTATATACAATTTTGTTATAATTTATTTTCCTTGTTTATAATTTTTTATTAATTTTCCTTTTATTCCATTATATTGTGGTTTAGATCTTTTAAGTGATATTATTGATCCATCATTTATTCGCTTATTTATAATATTTTTAATAATTTTATTTACATTATCACCTAAATTATCATCTACATTATCATTTACATTATCATTGACATTATCATTGATATTATTATCGACATTATCATCTACATTATCATTGACATTATCACCTATATTATCATCTGCATTATTATTATCAATATTATCACCTATATTATCATCTGTATTATTATTATCAATATTATCATCTACATTATCATCTGCAATATTATCATCTACATTATCATATGCATTATTATCATCTACATTATTATCATCTACATTATTATCAACATTATCATCAACATTATCATCAACATTATCATCAACATTATCATCAACATTATCATCAACATTATCATCATCACTATTAATTTGATTTGTTTCACAATATAATTTATTTTTTTCAGTATTATATACTGTATCATTTTCAATTAAATCTTTATTTTTTTGACAATAGCAAACATAATTATTTATTTTTAATAATGTATTAGGTGGTAATAAATTTAAAATTATAAAAAAACCATTTGTATTAATTGTATAATGTTTAGTATCATTATTAATTATTTTAAATATTTCAATTTTTTGATTTTTATTTAATTTTTCTATAATTAAAACTAATTTTTTAAGTTCTTTTTTATCCATTATAAATATATTTATAAATATAATCTTTAAATAATATTATATTTATAATGTTATAAAATTTAATAATCATTTCCTTTATCATCTTCAATATCATCTTCATTTTCATCTTCGTCGTCTAATTCATCTTCTACTTCATCTTCTATTTCATCTTCTACTTCTTCATCATCTTTTATATCTTTTTCATCTTTTTCATCATCGTTAATATCTTTTAAAGTTTCATCAAATTGTTCTTCATCACTATTAATATCCAATGAATCATTATAATGATCATTATCATGATCATCAATATCATTATCAGAATAATCATTTATATCACTTAATAAATCTAAATCATCAGCTTTATCTGAATTTATTGAATTATCAATATTTTTATCAAATTTAGCAATATTTTTTTTATTAATATCTTTAGTGAATCTTCCAACAACTTCAATAATATTATTATTTATAGTGTATCTTGTTCCTATTACAGTAATATCAATTGTTTTTCCAATTTGTATATTATCGAATAATTCTTTATTTGTATGATATTGTTTTCCAATAATTATTTCAAGCGGTCCAAGTTTAGATTGAATACCAAATTTATTAATTTTATCAATTTTACATTTAATAATATTTCCTTGAACAGGATTACAAATATTTGCTTTATAAACAATATCAAAAATAGTATTTCCAGAAAAATTACTATCAAGTGTATATCCTTTACTTCTTTTAATAATTTTGATAGTATTTTTATCAACATATCCTTCTTTTATGCATTTATTACCAACTTCATTTATTAATTGATTATAAATATTTTTTTCAAAATTTTTATTTAAATATCTTGAATGAAGAACGAGTTTTTTTTTGAGTAAAGTATAAATATAAATATTATCCATATTAATAATTAAAATCAATATTTTTATATATATTTTATATATAAAAATAATTCAATTTTTATAATAAATTCATATTTATAAACCATGTTTTTTCATCTGTTATATTTCTTAATCTTAAAAAAAATTCTAAAACAATACATATATATTCTTTTTTTGATTTATTATCAATTCGTTTAATTTTTAATTCGTCAAATAAATCATTTAATAAATTCAAATCATATGTTTCACACGTTCTTCCTGTTATTTCGGATCTTCTGGATGATTGTAATTTACTTGTAATTGTTTTAACATATCTACGGTTATCAAATAATTGAAATATTACATCATTTTTTTTATTATATGTTATAATACCCATTATATTATTCATATTTTTATGATTTTTTTTTTTATTATTTCGTATACGTTCTAATATATCTATTTTTTTTTGTATTGATTCATCACAAATGCTCCAATTTCCATTATTTATACAATAATATTTTTTATTTAATTTAAAACCAATAATATCATAATTTTTTTTTTTAATATTTATTAAAGTGTTATCTGAAAATATTAAATCATTATAATAATTTAAAATATTTTGTTCAAGTATATTTAAACTATTTCCTTTATTATTTTTTGAAATTAATAATTTTAATATAATTGTGATATCATTAATATTAATTCGATCTAATATAATACATAATATTATATAATTTGCTAATGTATCATCAACATTATTATATCTTAATATTTCCTGTAAAATTGAATATATATTATTTATTTTATCAATCAAGGTATTAAATATATTTTCATTTATTGGATCAAAATTTTTAATATCTTGTATATGACTTGATAACATAATAGTTTTAGTTTTTGTATATAATGGTAAATCTCTATAATATAATGGTATTTTTTCATCACTAATTTCTGATGGTTGAAAAATATAATATTGTCCTTTATAAATTAAATAACCTTCGCGATTATATTTATCATATATTATTTCTTTATTTTTAATTAAATCATCTAAAGCTTTATATAAATAAATATTATCTAAGTTTGGTATATATTCTTTAACATATTTTTCAATATCATCTAAAATATAAATTATATTTTTTTTATACATTTTTTTAATATATTTTTTAAAATCTTCCATATCTGTTTTAGCAAAAAATAAATTATATGTATCTGTATTAATTTTAACATTTCCTTCCCATGCACATTTATAATTACAATTTTCTTTATAATCACATTCTCTACTATATGGTTTATCACTTAAATTATATTTTATTTTATGACCACTGCTTGTTATAATATCAATTTCTTTAGATGTTTGAATAATATTATTTGGCTTGTTTAAATAACAATCAATGGCATTTTGTTTTAAAATTCTTTCAATATTTTTTATTTTAATATCTTTTTTTTCAGATAATCTATAATTACGTTCATCAATTGATTCAGTATTATCATTATTTGGTGATACACTTGCATATAAAAATATTTCAACATTTCGTTCTTCTGGTTTTAAAGTTTTATGAGAACAATTTCTAATTGCTCTGCCAATAATTTGTTCAATTGAAGATAAATTATACCATGGTTCAATAATATGTACTTGACGAATTCTATGAAAATCAATACCTTCACTTATTGCTTCATTACCAATAATAATTTTTATTTGTTGTCCATATTCATTATTTTTATTATTTATTAATTCCATAGCTTTACCGATATCAATTTTAGTAAGATATTTATCACCAGTTAATAATATATATTTTGCAGAATACCATTTATGATAATTATCACTATTTGCTTTATGATTATTATCATTCATATCTTTTCCACATAAATAACATAATGGTTTATTTTTACCACCTCCACCATTTATATTTGGTGAATATTGTAATAATTGTTTATCATTATTATCTTCATATCTTTGAATGCCATTTTGCTCTAATGCAAGAGCTAATGGTATTAAACCACTAGGTAAATATCTAGAATAAATAAATATTATACCATTTGAATTAATTGCATTTTTAATTATATGATAAAATTTTGTAGAATATGTTGTAATTTTATCGATAGATAAAAATGGTGTTTCATTTTTAGTTCCTTTATCAAATAAAACATGTGATTGATATTTAAATATTATTCTTTTTTTTTTATCAATAGTTTGTAATACCCTATAAAAAGCACCATTTCCATCATCACTACCCCTAATTCCATTTTTAGCAAGAACTATTTTACCTGTTTTAGTAGGATATATAATATTTGAAGCATATATTAAATTACGTAATCCAATTTCTTTTTTAGAATTATGTATTGTAATATTATTTTCATCTAAAATATTTAATTCATTTATCGAATTTTCATCAATATTGTGGGTTTTTGATAAAATACTTTGATAATATTTATATTGAAATTCACTCATTTTACATAATACTAATTTTAATGATTTTATTTGATCATCTTCTGATAATTCTATACCATTTATATCATATTTAATTAATGGTATTTCTGATTCTTGTGAATATAATCTAACAGGAAATGTTATTGGATTTACACCACGAACATATGATATATATCCCTTGCACATATTTGTTAATATTTTTTCACCATTTTCAGTAATATTACTTTTTTTATCAAAAACATCAGTCATTTGTATAGGTTCACGACGATCATTTAATAAAAATAAATTTAAAAGATAAATTATTTCTTCTGGTTTATCATACATTGGTGTTGCACTCATTAAAATTAATTTAATATTTTTAGCATATTTTATAATTGTCATTAAAATAGGAGGAACTTTTTTAATATCAGTGTTAAATTTAATATTAATATGATGAACTTCATCAATTATAATAATACGATTTGAATATTCTTTATCTATTTTTTTAATAATTTCGGGAGTTAAATTTTTATCATTACCGTCCCATTTTATTTTTCTTAATACATCATTTGCAAATTTTTCATAACCCATTATTTGATAATATTGTTTAATAATTGTTTGTATTTTTCGTTTTTTTTGTGATTTTGTTAAATATTTATCTTCTGATGATAAAGAATAAGTATTACCTGTACATTGAACTATTTCATCTTTTCTTTTTTTTTCAAAATCTTTATTTATATCGTGTATATCTTTAATAAAATTTTTTTGAATATTTTTTTTTAAAATAATTAAAACACGTTTTTTATATTTTTTTACATAATCTTTAAATTGTTCCGCGATACCAATTGCAGTACAAGTTTTACCACTACCCAAACCATGAAATACTAAAACACCATTATATGGAGTTTCAATTGAAATATAATTTTTTAAAAATTTTTGTTGAGGTAATAATTTAAATTCACTTGGATTACATAATTCTTCAATTGGTTGATTTTTTTCTATCATTTTATAATCATTGAATTCTTTTTTACTATATATTTTTTTAAAAAAATCATCATCATTAAAAGTAGGATAATATATAAAATTATCACTATTTTTTAATTTTAGTTTCATATATTATTGATTGATATATTTTTTTATCTATATATTTTATATATGAATCAAAATATTTGGGGACCTCATTTTTGGGAAACTTTACATTGTGTATCATTTAATTATCCAATTAATCCATCATATACTGATAAATTAAATTATCATAATTTTTTTATGTCATTAAAATATGTATTACCTTGTAAATGGTGTCAAAAAAATTATGAAAGAAATATAAATGAATATCCTATTAAACTTGAATCAAGAAAAGATTTAATTTATTGGTTAATAGATTTACATAATGAAGTAAATGGTAAAGAAGGACGACGTCAATATTCATACGAAGAAGTTATTAAAAGATATGAACATAAATATAATAAAAAAATAGATATATTATTTAATACTGATCAAAAAAGTTGTATATATTATACTCATATATATGATAAAATAAATATTATTTTAACATTAATTGCATTAATTTGTATATTAATTTTGCTTAGAAAAAAATAAATTATTTAATATATAATAAGATAATTGATTATATATATTAATTATTAATTTTTTTTTATCTACTTGATAATATCTTAATTTACTAATTATTTCTTCTAATGATAACCATTGTATATCACTTATTTCATTTTTTTGAAAATTATTATAAATTCCAATAGGTTTATTAATTAATACTTGTCCTAAATAATAAATATGTTTATATGTTACATCATTTGAACTTTTATATAATTCAATATGTGGTTTTAAGTGTAATAATTCATATTCATTATGTTCAAAATTTGTTTCCTCATTAAATTCACGTAGAGCACAATCAATATCAGTTTCAGATAAATCTCTACGTCCTTTTGGAAATCCCCATTCTGGTTCATCATATATTGAACTAATTTGTAATAAATCATATAACACATTATTTTCTAATAATGTATTAAATTTTTTTTCAGCTAATTCGTAATCTTTTTTATATCTATTAATTGTTGATATATTCCATAAATTTTTCCATAAAATATCAAAGGTATAAACATTTAAATTGATAATTTCATATTTTGTCATTCTTTCAAATAATTCTCGTAATTTTGTATAATTATCATTAATAATATAATTTCCCCTTAAAAAATCAATATAACCTATTGTATGTTTTCTTCTTATCATTAAAAATTTAAGATTATTTTCAATACCAATTATATTGGTATTTGATAAAAATGGTTTATTATTTAATATAATATTATTAATATTTTTATCATATTTAACACATATTACACCAAAACTTATTATTGGCTTAAAACAAAATTTATAAATATGACCTTTTTTTCCACAATTACTACAATACATCTACAATATTATTAATTTTATTATTAATATTAATAATATATACTTTTTTTATATAATAATTTTTTTTAATTACATTTTATTAAATAAAATAATTATTTATTACAGATAAATATTATCTATAATTATTCATCCAATAATCAGATGCTAAATATGGCGGAACAGGTAATCCACTACCATCACAAGGTTGATTCGATGGTCCATCATTAAACATTTGTTCTAATTTCCAAAATGGAATAGCAGAATTAAAATATTTAAATTTAGATAAAAATCCATCAAAACCATTGTTCATATTAATATATAAATCACCATAATTTTGTTTAGGAATACCATTTAATTTTGTTCTTTTTTTAAGTTTAGAATTTATATATATATCTAAATGATTATTAATTAATATTATAGATACATGAAACCATTTACCAATAGGTAAATTTGGAATAACACAAGTTTCATTAACATTTTCAAATGTATTCATATTAATATACATTTTATTATCATTTGGCGCTAACCAAACACCAGGACATTGCATTAATGGTTCAGTGCTATTATTTCCTTTATGAAATACGTGTTTTGGTTCATTTTTTTTATAAACCCAATCAGTTATAAAAATCCAAAATGTATATGAAAATTCTATACCATATTTACTATCATTTGATAAAGGTATCATATAACTAGGTATAATCTTTGGTGTTCGTGCAATTTTAGTATCTTTTATTAACCATGGTTCGCTTTTGGATACATAATTATAATTTTGTATTATTTTATATAATAAATAAATTAATAAACTTAGAAAAATTAAAAAAATAATTATACTATATATTTGTTTACGTTCCATTATATATATAATATGATATTTTTTATTATATTATTTTGATTGAATTACAATATAATATAATAATATAGTTTTTTATGTAAATGATGTCATTTCAGTATGAAAATTATTCATATTATCTTTATCAGTATTTGTTTTATCTAAAGTTTTGTCTTCTAAAGTTTTTTTAACATTCATCCAATTATTTAAATAATTATCATTATCATCGTCATCGGTATTATCATTATTATCTGAACATTTATTATCATTATTATTATCATTTAAAGTAAAACCTGATCCTACGTATGGTCCTTCGGAGTATATGTTTTCAACTTCAGTTGGAATTAATGCATGTGTAAAATATTGCATTTTAGCTAATTGTCCCCAAAAACCTCCACCGTTTGCAATTTTAACTGAATCATTATTAAGTTTAGGAACATTTTTTAAAACACAACTTCTTTCTAATTTACCATCTATATATATATCAATAGTTCTATTATTTAATACATATACAACATTGACCCATTTTTGTAATGGAATATTATTAATATCACACGATTCATCTAATCCAGAATATGTTGCCATTTGACATTTTAATGAATTTGTACGAGGATATAATGAAATACTTGGAGCTACAGAATTACCAACACCTTTTGTTAAAATTTCTTTTTCTTGATCATATCGATAATTCCAATTAGCAATATACATCCAAAAACTATATGAAAATGCTAATCCATCAACAGGATTAGGAACTGTTACAGTTTTTATTGGTCTTCCTGATTTATTATATGCATTAACAGGTTTTGTTAATAAAAATGGAGATTGTTTTGATTTATATTCAGATTGTTTAACTAAATTATATATCCATAAAATTAATAAAACAATTATTAATAATATTCCACCAACAATTAGGACTTTTGTTAAAGAACTTAATTCAGAAAAACTATTATATGTATTAGATGCATACATTTTTGTAGAAGAGTATCCATTTGATATTGAATTTTTAGCTTTAGACGCAAATGTTTTATTTATATTTGTGTTCATTAATAATATATATAAAGTTTTTATTTTTGTTAAAAATTAATTATTGAAATAATATATATTTAATTATTATCTAATATTTTTTCTTTAATAATAAATTGTGTATATAAATCAAATATTTTTTTTTCTGTAATATATTTTTTATATATTTCATTGGGTTTTAATTCAATATCATTAAAACTTAGATATGCCATATTTCCAGAAAATCCGCCGCCATAATTTATATAGGTATTATTATAATTTAATTGAAATGGATCTATATATTTTGATACTTCTAATTTACCATTTTTATATAAACAAAAATTATTTACATTTATTGTAACTAAAATATTTATCCATTTATTTAAATCAATGTCTATTTCTATTTTTTCATCTTTTATATCTAATGTTTTAAAATTACAAACTAATGTATTTATTTTTGGAGAGATATATAAACCAGGACATTCTTCTTTATTTGGGATCATTATTCCATTTTTATCAAAAATTGGTTTATTTCCCCGATGGAATATATGTTTCCAATATCCATATTTATAATTCCATTCATCTATATAAATCCAACAACTATATGTATAAATCATTCTTTTATTATTTTTCATTATTTGTTCAGAAATATAATCTTTATCATTGTATAAATATATATATTTAGAATTATGTGGATCAAAATTATTAATTTCTGTCATAAATAATAATTCTTTTTTTTTAATTAATGTCATACAAAAATATATAATTAATATTATAAATAATAATATTATTAATATAATAATTAACAGTAAAATTTTTAAGTATGGATTATATGTATTATATTTATTAATAATTTGTTTTGGTATATTTTTTATATTATTTGTATAATTATTATTTAATACATTTTTCATATATATTATATTACAATATAATATCTATCTTATATTTTATTTATACACTTATATCAATTTAATTTTATCTTAATATATAATTAAATATATTATCATTATTTCGTGGAAAAATTATTATAAATAATCCAATTATATATGCAATTATTTTAAATAATAAACTTCCATAATAACTAATTATATCTTGAGAATAATATATAATATATATTAATATTAATAGAAAAATAACAGATATTATTTTTTTGATATTCATAATAATATATAATTTGATTTTAATTTATTGTTAATAATTCTTCTATTTTTTTCATTATATTTAATGTATATGTGCATTTTAATATTGTAATATTAATCCATATATTTGATAATATTAATATTTCTTTTTCATTTAAATTTTTATTAGATTTTATAATATTTATAAAATTTTTTCGTTTATTATATATTTCATCCGTTTCATCAAGTTTTTTTTTAACATACATATAATTATTTCATATATTTTTAATTATTTTTTTATATAAAATTAATTAATTCTTCAATAATCATATAATATGCTAAAAATGATAAAGCTATGGTTATTAAAAATATTATAAAATCATAATTAAATATTGTTCCAAATAATCCAAAATTTGTAATTTCTGCCATAGATGATATTATATGAAAAGTAATAAGAATTGTTAAATATTTATATAAATTAGAAATTAATTCATGTTTAGGTATTTTAATTGTTATTAAAGACATATTATATAATATATTATAAATATATAAAAATTATAAATTTATATAATTTACAGCGTTATATAAAATATATTTTTATAGTATATTTTATATATGAATTTTAATTTTTTTTTAAATAAAAGTAATAATATAACATTATCTGAAAAAATATCGATAATTGATACAGAATATCAAATTAATAATGATATTAAATTGAAACAAATTAGTTTATTATTTTCATTAATAAATATTTCTTCATCTAATATAGTTAATATTAATAAAGATTTTTATCATAATATTTGTTATAAAAATATATTTAAAAATATTTTAACAGGTTTTGGTGAAATAGTTTTAGATAAATATCTTAATACACCAACATATAATGTTGATTTATTATTAATAAGACAAAATAATATTAAATATTTATATAATAAAAATATTGATGAAATATTAATTAATATTAAAAAAAATGAGAATGAAATTCTATGGTTTTGGAATAATGATGTTAATTCTGATAATTTTAATTCGTTATATGAATTATTATTTTATAATATACCATATTTAAATTCTAATATTAATTCAATGATTAATAAAAATGATTTATTACTTAATATTACACATATTTATAAAATATTTATATCACCTATGATAACTTTTTTTATTCCTATTTTAACATTTTTAATACCTCTTATTTTTTTTTATATATTTAAAATTAATATTACATTTACATTATTTAAAAATACGATGTTATTTGCACTTAAAACTATAATATTAAATATTATACCAAAAACAACAGGAAAATTGAAATTTTTATCAATATTTATTGCTGGAATATATTTATTTTTATATTTAAGAACATCATATGATTCAATAAAAAACGCATATGATATTAATAAAATTATAAATATTTTTCATAAAAAATTAAATTATATTGCTGAATTAATTATAAATATTTCGCAATTAAATATATTATTACCAAATTTTAAATCATCTGTATTAATTGATAATGATTTAGATTTTTTTAATAAACATATATGTCCAATTTACTATAATCCTCAATTATTTACAAATAAGGGAAAAATATTATCAACATATCAAATTTTTTTAGAAAATAAAGATAAACTTAAAAATATATTATTTTATTTAGGAGAAATAGATATGTTTTATTCATTGACAAAATTAAAAAATATATCATTATCTATATTTGATACTATTAGTAAAAAACCATATATTAAAATAAATAAAATATGGCATCCATCTATAATAAAAGATCCAATTAAAAATTCTCTTAATATAGATAAAAATATATTAATTACAGGTCCAAATCAAGCAGGAAAATCAACTTTTATTAAAAGTGTTGCAATTAATTTATTATATTCGCAAACATTAGGAATTGTTACAGCTAAAAAATTTTTATTTACACCATTTCATATTATTAATTCATATATTAATATATCTGATAATATTGGTAAAGAATCATTATTTGATGCAGAGATATCACGTTCTAAAGAATATATTGATTTAATTAAAAATAATGTGGATAAAAAATCATTTATAGTTATTGATGAAATTTTAACATCAACGAATTATATTGAAGGTTATTCTGCAGCATATGCTATTATTAAAAATATAGCAAAATATACAAATAATATATCAATAATAACAACACACTATACAAATTTTGTTAATATTAATAATTTAAAATATTATAAATTTATTTCAAAAAAAATAGATAATAATATTGTTTATCCATATAAAATTTATAAAGGATATTCTAAACAATATATTGCATTAGAATTATTAAAAAAAAAATTTAACGATTTAGAATTAATAAATGATGCAATGGAAATTCAAACAAAATTCAAGAGTTTACATCCTTGAAATCTTCAAGAGTTTAAATTAAAATTTTATTTTAATAATAATATTATTATGGAAAAATATATATTAATTTTATTATCAATATTAATTATTTTAATTTCTGGTATATTATTCATTGGATATAATAAAGTTACACGTATGTCTATTGAATTAGAAAGAAATAGTAGAAATATTACTGCTGTTCAATCTTTATTAAGTAATCATGATATATTAAATCAAAAACATAAATTATTTAATAATCATATATTACCAAATTCAGATTCTGATCAAGAATCAAATTTTGATTCTGAAACTGATTCTGAAAATGAACAAGAAAATGACTTGACCAATGAAATTAAAAATAAATTAAATGATAATGATAATAATAAATCTGTAGAAATTATCATATCACATGTAGAAAAAAATTTAGATCAAATTAATGAACCTCAATTGAATAATTTAACAGAAAAAGATGTAATTGAAATATTACAGCAAAAAGAAATTATTAATGATAATGTATTAAATACTAATGTTAATATTACTGAGTTAAACAATGATGTTGAAGGAAAAATGACTGAAAATGTTGTTAATGATGTTTCACAAGATATAAAAATTATTGAATTTAATTCAAAAAATAATATTAAAAAAACCTATTTTCCAAATGCTAATTTATCTACGTTAGAAGTAGGATATATAACAGTTTCCGAAAATGATGGAAAAACTTATGAAGTTACTTCTACAAAAACTGGTATAAAAAAATGGAAATTACATAAAAAATAATAATATTTCTATAATATATAAAATGAATAATAAATATAATAATTGTCCTCCTTTAATGTCAGATGGACGTATTTTTACAGATTATCGTCAAAGAGACTATGTGAATAATCTTATGAGAATTGCATCTGATACTATGACAAGCTATGATTATAAAAAATTTTTAACTGATAATGCAGAATTATTAATTAAAGCGAATAAAGAATATATTGAAGAAAAAAATATATGTAAACCATGTGAATTTAAACCAGTTAAATTTATGACTGAATGTAATTATAATTTACATAATATGTCTTGTAAAGTAAAAGACAAAAATGGTATAGGTGTATATAACAAATAATAAATTTTACATACAAATATATTGATTAATATCTTCAATATTATTAGTTATATAATATGGAGATGCAGGTTCAACTATAGAAAATAAAACATTTAAAAATTGTTTAACTAAATTATTATTAATTATTATGATACTATATAATAATTTATTTTTAATATTTTTTCTATTTTTTTTCATATATGCTCCTAATTTAATTGTTAAATCTAATGGTGAATCATTCATTATTCTTAAATCAAATATACATTTAAAAGATTCATATGATTCCATATAATGGTTAAATTTTAATATAAATAAATTTAAATCATCTATAATCATTTTACCATGAGGTTTAATGATTAAAATATTATTATATTTATTATTTTGTTCTTCTACTATTAACATAATATTATATAATTAGTTATTTTATTTTACTTTTAATCTAATTATATAATTTTATAAAATTTTAATTTAATTATAAAATTATAAAAAATATTATATTCATTACTTAATAATAATTTTAATGAATAGGGTTGAATTAATTTAAAAATTATATATATATTTTATATGGGTAATCAAGAATCATCATTTGATAATATAAATAATCAAACATCATCAATTAATAAAAAATTATCACCTAAACATTTATTTCAACAACCACTTTATTCATCAAATCAACAACAATATCGCTCATCAAATCAACAACAATATCGCTCATCAAATCAACAACTACCTCGCCAATCAAATCAACAACAATATCGCCCATCAAATCAACAATTACATCGATCATCAAATCAACAACAATATCGCCCATCAAATCAACAATTACATCGATCATCAAATCAACAACCCCCTCGTCTTTCAAATCAACAACCCCTTCGATCATCAAATCAACAACCCCCTCATCTTTCAAATCAACAACCCCTTCGATCATCAAATCAACAACCATCCCGTCTATCAAATCAACAATTACAGCAGAAAGTATGTCAACAATTAAATCAAGAAGCTAATGATGCACTATTGCAAAGTAATAATATAATATTTGTAAAAGATAAATCATTAGATATATGTAATGATATGAATAATTTAAATCAATTATCTAAACAATATAATTTTAATGATATTAATATAATTAATGTAAATGATAAAATTAATGAATTTAAGGAATATCAAAAAACAATTCGAAATAATTTTGAAAATGAATATAAAAAAAGAGAAGATATATTTAATAATAGTTTAGAATTATTTGAAAAAAGTAATCAAGATCCTTATAAAATATTGGAACTTGATAAAAATAATTGTTCAATTGATCAAATTAAAAAAGCTTATAAAAAACTTGCAATTAAACATCATCCTGATAAAAATGGAGATGAAGAATTATTTAAAAAAGTTACACAAGCATATTGTTATTTATCATCTAAATATAATGAATTTAATAAAAATAATATTAAAATAAATCAAGAAGTTAAACCACAAGAATATGAAAATAATATAAATGAAAATGTTGAAAATATATATATAAATAAAGATAATTTTAATATAAATAAATTTAATGAAATTTTTCAGAAATTTAAAATATCCGAAGAAGATAATGAAGGATATGGAGATTTAATGGATAGTTCTTCAAGAAAAGATGAACAAGTTTATGTTAAAAATATTTTTAATAATAAAAATTTTAATATTGATATATTTAATACGACATTTAATAATCAAGAAATTAAAAATAATGATTTAATTATTGAATATACTGAACCGACACCATTATATTCAGGAGGATTTGCTGCAAAAGAATTGGGAAAAGGAAAAGTTGAAGATTTTAGTGGTATAGTTGCAGATTTAAATTATACTGATTATAAATCGGCATATTCTTCCAATTATATTAATCATAATAATATTAAAAATAAAACTTATAAAAATTTAGATGATTTAAAAAAAGAAAGAGAAAATATATCACATACTTTATCATTTGAAGATAAACAAAAAATTAAAAAAATAAAAGAATTAGAAGATGAAAAAGAAAGACAGAGATTAGATCGTTTGAGGGGAAATGATATATTACAGGAAAATTTACATTCTAAAATTAATAAATATTTTATAAAAAATTAATTTAAAAGATTAATGATAATCTTTATCATACAAACAACCGCCTTCCTGTATATGACCTTCTTGATTGCTGATATCATTAATACAACCATAACAAGTCTTCATTCTATCTTGATATGAAACATTATTTAGAATTATTTTAATTGGTTCGCTTGATTTTTTTGAATCATTAGAATCACAAGACTCTTCTTTAAAAGAAACGTTAGTTAATTTTTGACGTTTATTTTGATTATTCATTTTATTATTAAAAATAATAAAATTAATTCATTTTTTTTAAGAGTCGTATATATATATAAAATATATGGTAGTAACTGACCAAACTTTGAATTTTTTTGTTGAATTAAAATCGATAGTTTTTATTATTATATAAAAATATAAATTAATAATTTAACATTGGATTATAAATGCTTCCATAATAATTTACATATGGATTCATACTAGGAAAATAATTATTTGTTACTGATGGATAATTATAGTATAAACGACCATTTGATTTTTTTGTAGGGCTATATTGAGGATAATATGGGTAATTTTGAAAATTTGGATAAATATTAATAGTATCTTCTGAAAACATTGCGATACTACATCTTTTACAAGCATCTCTACATTGTCGAGAATTTTGTCTATAACATAATTTACACATATTACAACTTTGTTTATCTAAAAATGAATTCATATATATATAATAATTATATATAAATTGTTAAAAAAATATAAAAATTAGATATAATATATAAATTATATATGTTAAATAATAATTATGAAGAAATGAAATTGCTTTTTTTATATTTTAAAAGAAAATATATTGGTTATCGTTTTTTACATTATATTAATGAAGAAATAGATGATACAGATAATAATTTATTAATTAATAATTTAAAAAAAATTTTTACATATATTAAAAATGATGATATAAATAAATTTGTAAAATATTCATATGCATTAAAAATTAAAGATTATAATAAAATTAGAATAAAATTTAATTTATGTGATTTTGATAATTATATAAATGAGTTAGATGATAAAAAAATTTTAGTAGATATACAACGTTTATGTTATTCTCCAAAATTTATAGAAAAAATAGGTATTTATAAATTAATTAATAAAGATATAATTAATACAAATAATTTGTCATATATTAAAGAAGAACGTTTGTATTATTATAATTTTAATAATATTAGTAATAATACTGAATTTGCAAAAAATATATTAAATAAAAATAAATATATTAAATATTTATTACATCAAGATATTCATAATTCTATTATAAATCCATTATTAATAATGATATTAAGTGTTAATTATTATAAATATACTCAAAAAAATGCAATTGTTCAATTAGATAAAATTAAACAAATATATCGTAATATATCGAATAAAATGATTGAATTGTATTATTATGTTACTGACTTATTTATATATAATTATGAAATTAATAAATCAATGCCTGAATTAATATCAATAACTCCATTTTTACTTATAAAATGTATAATTAAAATTAGTTCTGATAATTATAAAATTTATTTGTCCTATTAAAAGGTAATAAATTTGGCGATAAATATCCATTTATATAGGATCCATAATAATTAGCATATGGAAATTGTGACGGATTATACCACATTATATTATTTAATATTGGACCACATCTCATACATGCATTTTTGCAATATGAATCATAAATATTATTTAATGTACAATTTTGGCAATCATAACAAGATACATCATTAAGATAATTATTGTTCATTTAATATAATATAATATAATATAATATAATATAATATAATATAATATATTATAATATGGAAAGTTTTTCTTTTAAAACTATTGATTTTTTTAAAAATCCTGTAAATCTATGTATTATATCAATAATTAGTATTGTTATATTTATAATAGCTTGTGGGACAACTCATTTTGGTGGTATATCAATATTAATATTTTTAATAACAGGTATAATTTTATTTTTTGTGTCAAAAATATCATTTCAATATTCAGGTAAATTTGCAATATTTGTATTTGGAATATTATGTATAATAATTTTAACATTTGGATATGGAATTAATTCTATTATTGAGAATAAAAAAAATATAGATAAAAATTGGGTACAATATAAATGTAAACCATATATATTACCTTTTGCTGGTTTTTTTATAGGTCCAAATGGAACAACAAATGGAGAAAATTGGGTAGAATGTTTTACATCAATGTTTACTACATTATTTCAAAATATGATGAGTCCATTTATTTATATAATTAATTCAATATTAAATATTTTAAAAAGTTTAGTAGGTGATATAAATAATATACGTAAAATGATAAATTATTTGAGAGAAAATATTAAAGAAACAATAATAGATACATATGAAAGATTATATGATATATATGAACGTATTACATTTATGGTTAAAAAAATAATGACAATTTTTCAAAAATTATTTGAAGTATATAGTAATATGTTTGATATATTAGTAAATATGTATTATTCATTTGAATCTATTAAAAATAATAAAGTATTAAATATAGCTGGAAATATATCAAAATTTTTTTGTTTTGATGGTAATACTAAAATTACAACATTTTTAAATAAAAAAAAGAAAATTAAAAATATTAAAGTAGGAGATAAATTAGATATTAATAATATTGTTACAGGTATTATGAAATTTAATTCAAAAAATGTTCAAATGTATAATTATAAAGATATTATAGTTGCAGGTAGTCATAAAATATATGAAAATAATTTATGGAAAAGAGTTTATGAATTACAAGATGCTTATAAAATAAATAATTATAATAAAAAATATATATATTGTTTATTGACAACTAATTCAAAAATTGTAGTTAATAATATTGTATTTTCTGATTATATGGAAACAAATGATATGAGTGTTAAAAAATATATATACAATATGGTATTATCACATTTAAATAGTACTAAAATATTTAATAATTATATTAATTATTTTATAAATGAATATTATGATTGGGGATTTAACGCAAAAACAAAAATTAAAATGTATAATAATGAATTTAAATATATTAAAAATATAAAAATAGGAGATTTTACATCATCTGGTATTGTTATTGGTAAAATTAAATTATATTCATCTGATATAATATTATATAGTATTAATAATAATAAAATGTCTGGAACAACATTAATATATGAAAATAATAAATGGATGCCAGTAAATCAATCACGATATGCATTATATATTGGAAAATGTAGAGAAGTATTATATAATATTATAACTGAAACAAATATTATAGAATGTGATAAAAATATTATTTATAGAGATTATGAACAAGATGGTAGCAATGAATTAAATATAAATATTGATAATTATGTAATGAACAATTCTAAATCATTTAAACATTGAAAACTTGTATATCTATTTTTATAATTATAAACTAACATTTTTTCACATAAATTTTTTAAATTTAAATTATTTTTCCATTTTTCATCATCATATTTTATTTCATATTCTTCTTTTATTTGTTTGATATAATCATCTTTATTATAATCATTGTAAAATGGAACATAATTACATATAATACAATATATTATACAACCAAGAGACCATATATCACAACGATTATCATATGAATTTAATGAATATATCATCTCTGGTGCAAAATATCCAGATGTTCCAACTAATCCTTTACACGGTAATCCGTAATATGATAAACCAAAATCTACAATTTTAATTATATTATTAGAATATAAAATATTATTTAATTTTAAATCTCGATGTGTAATATTATTTTTATGTAAAAATGTTAATCCATTTAATATTTGAATAATAATATTATTAATATTATTAATATTAATATTTGTTTTAAAATATTCATCTAATGTTATACCATTTATATATTCCATATAAATAATAGAAATTCCTTTATATTTTTTCTTATCAATGTTATAAATTCTTAATATATTTTTATGATTTAATTTATTTATAATTTTTTTATTAGATTCGCTACAATTATTAGATGTTAATTTTGCTACAATATTATTATTACCAATGCATTTATATATATCGCCATAACCTCCACTATTTATAATATTATTATAATTTGGCAATAATTCCATATAATAATAATTATATTTTTTTGTATTATAAAATATATAAAAAAATGAAATTTTTAATATTTAAAAATATTTATAAATAATAATATTAATGTCTAAAAATCAACATATTAATTTGCAAGACAAATATCAAAAAAAAACTCAATTAGAACATATTTTAGATTTACCAGATACATATATTGGTTCTGTTGAAAAATCTGAAATTGATATATGGGTATATGAAAATGATATAATGATTAAAAAAAAATTAGAAATTGTAAATGGATTATATAAAATTTTTGATGAAATATTAGTTAATGCATGTGATCATTATACTCGTATGTTAAATAGTAATAATACTAAAGATAAAGTTACAACAATTAAAGTTAATATCAATAAAGATAAAAATGAGATACAAATTTATAATGATGGAAAAGGCATACCAATTGCTTTACATCCTGAATATAATATTTATATTCCTGAAATGATTTTTAGTAATTTATTGACATCAAGTAATTATAATAAAGATGAAAAAAAAATTGTAGGTGGAAAAAATGGTTATGGTGCAAAATTAGCTAATATTTATTCAACAAAATTTATAATCGAAACTGTTGATGAAATAACAAAAAAAAAATATATACAAGAATTTTCAAATAATATGAAAAATAAAACAAATCCTGAAATAACATCAGCATTTGGTATTAAATCATATACACTAATTACATTTTATCCAGATTTACAAAGATTTAATATGAAAGAATTAGAAGATGATATTATACTTATTATGAAAAAACGAGTATATGATTTAACAGCATGTACTGATAAAAGTGTATCAATATATTTAAATAATATTAAATTAGATATTAAACAATTTGATAAATATGTTGATTTATATTTAACTAACAATAATAAAAAAGTATATGAATATATTGATGAAAGATGGGAAATTGCTGTTGCATTGAGTAATGATGAAGATTTTGAACAAGTATCATTTGTAAATGGAATATATACATATAAAGGTGGAAAACATGTTGAATTTGTAGCGACACATATAGCAAATAAATTACAAAAGTTGTTAGCAAACCGTGCAAGAAATAAAATTAATTTAAAAGTGGAACATATTAAAAAAAATATGTTTTTATTTTTAAAATGTTCAATTGAAAATCCATCATTTGATAGTCAAACAAAAGAATATTTAACAACTGTAACGAAAAATTTTGGTTCAAAATTTAATGTTAGTGATAAATTTATTGAAAAACTATCTAAAACTGATTTAGTTGAACGTAGTATTGCACTTGGACAACATAAAGATGATATTGGATTAGCAAAAAAAGAAGTTATAAGTCGTAATGTAAGATTAAATATACCAAAATTAGATGATGCTGAATTAGCAGGAACTAAAAGATCAAATGAATGTACATTGATTTTAACAGAAGGTGATTCAGCAAAATCATTAGCAGTTGCTGGTTTATCTATTATTGGACGTGAAAAATATGGTGTTTTTCCTCTAAAAGGAAAATTATTAAATGTAAGAGAAGCAACTAAAGATCAATTATTAAAAAACCAAGAAATTATTAATATTAAAAAAATTTTAGGATTACGTCAATTTGAAGTTAATAATGCGACATCATCTGGTAATATTAAAAAAATATATACTGATACAAATCAATTACGTTATGGTCATATTATGATTATGACTGATGCAGATGTAGATGGATATCATATTAAAGGTTTATTAATTAATTTTATCGATACATTTTGGTCAAATTTATTGGAAGTACCAAATTTTATAATGTCATTTATTACACCAATTATTAAAGTAACAAAAAATAAAGAGATAATATCTTTTTATACATTAAATGAATATAAATTATGGAAAGAAAAATGTGGAGATGAGATTAGTAAATGGTCTATAAAATATTACAAAGGATTAGGAACAAGTACTGATAGTGAAGCAAAAGAATATTTTAAAAAAATTGAACAAAATACAATAACATATAATTTTAATAATGAAAATTGCAAAGAAGCAATTTTATTAGGATTTGCCAAGAATAAAGCTGAACAAAGAAAACAATGGTTACGTGAATATGATGATAATAATATATTAGAATATTCACAAAAGAATGTATCATTTGGAGAATTTATTAATAAAGAATTAATACATTTTTCTCGATATGATTGTCAACGAAGTATTCCAAGTATATGCGATGGACTAAAACCATCTCAACGTAAAATTTTGTATGGAGTTTTTAAAAAGAATATTAAAAATGAAGTTAAAGTATCACAATTAGCTGGAACAATAAGTGAAATATGTTCTTATCATCATGGTGAAGTTAGTTTACATGAAACAATTATTGGAATGGCACAAAATTATGTTGGTTCAAATAATATTAATTTATTAAAACCGAATGGACAATTTGGTTCAAGATTATTATTAGGAAAAGATGCAGCAAGTCCTCGTTATATTTTTACGTGTTTAGAACCTATTACAAATGTACTTTTTAATAAAAAAGATGAACCAATTTATGAATATTTAGATGATGATGGGATACCAATTGAACCTCGTTGGTTTTTACCAACATTACCTCTTATATTAATTAATGGTTCAGTTGGAATAGGGACAGGATATAGTACTAATATTCCATCATTTAATCCAGATGATATTATTGAAAATATGAAAAGATTAAACAATAATGTAGAAATTAAAAAAATGATTCCTTGGTATAAAGGATTTAATGGAACAATTGTTTATAATCAAGATAATGATTATTTTGAATGTAGAGGAACATATAAATTTATCAATGATACAACAATAGAAATAACAGAAATACCAATAGGAATTGGTATTTCAAATTATGAAGAAAAAATTGATGAAATGATAATTGATAAATCAATTTCTGATGAAAAAATACGTAAAAAACAATGTATAAATGATAATATTAGGGATACTTATCGACATAATAATAAAAATATTCATTTAACAATTAAAATGCCAAAAGAGACATTAGAAAATTATAAAAATAATATTGAACAATTTGAAAAAGATTTTGATCTTATTAAAATGATACGAACATCTAATATGTATTTATATAATAGTAAAGGTGTAATTACAAAATATGAATCAGCAGAAGAAATATTAACAGAATTTTATGAAATTAAATTAGATTTTAATTTAAAACGTAAAAATTATTGGTTATCAAAATTAAAACATAATGAATCTATTATTGCATCTAAAATAAAATTTTTAGAATATGTTAGAGAAGAAAAAATTGATATTCGTAAAACTGAAGAAGAAATTATTATATTATTGGAAAAAGATAATTTTCCAAAATTTAATTTAAAAGATGATGAGAATAATGAAAATATAAGTTATAATTATCTATTATCAATGCCAATACGAAATTTAACTCAAAAATATTTAGATAAAATGAAAGAAGATTTAAATAATTTATTAAATGAATATAGTATTTTAGAAAAAAATACTGTAAAAGATATATTATGTAATGACATTGATGATTTTTATAAAATATATCAAAATTTTAATGATATTCAAAATGAACAAATAGTTGAAAATTTAGATAAAATGAAAAATAAAACTAAAAAGATAAAAATTAGTAAAAAAAATATTTGATATAATTTATAATTAGTATTAAGAGTATTATATATCAATTTATATATTTATTAGAGTAAATAAATATAAAATAATATTATATAATATTATATATGTCATTAATTAATAGAAATATACATAAATTTCCTGAATATCAAAATGGACGTGTTGTGAATGTTACTGCAGAACCAACAGAATGGTTTCAATTAACAACTGATAATAAACCAAATAATGATTTTAAATCACAGGCATTAATGGGTATATTAAGTTCTTCTCCACTTACAAATTCTTTTTTTTCAAAACAAAATATTAAATTATTACAAGATATGATACGTTATAATGTATATAAACAATCAAATAATCAATATGTAATTGGAGAACAATCAAATATTGAATTAGAAATCATAATGCGAGGTATATTTTTGCAATATTCAAAAAATTTACAAAATAATATTACAGAACAAATAAAAGAACTTAATACTATATGTATGAATCATATGGTACCAATTATTATTACTAATATTAAACAATATGAAGGATATATATGGGAAGTTGAACATAATCCTGTACCAATTGATTTACCAGTTAATATATCTAATGCTGGTACTCGTTTATTAAAAAGTGTTACAACAACATTTTAATTTTTATATATCATTAAATATATATAAAAATATAATATAATAATATATTCATTATGGATGAATATTATTTAAATTTGTTAAATAAATCTATGACTGATGCAGAATATATTAATAAATTAGAGAAATTTTATTCACAACAAAATTGGAAAGAATTAATTAATTTTAATTTAATTGAAAATGAAATTAATATTATGATTCAAAATAATAATCATTATGCTTTATTTCATAAAGCTGTAACATTTGATTATGGAATAGAATGTCAAATTAATAAAAATAAAGCATTAGAATATTATTTAATGAGTGCAAGTTATAATAATATATTTTCTTTAAATAATTTAGGATATTTTTATGAAAATGGTATATCTGTTGAAAAAGATATATATAAATCATATGAATATTATTATTTAAGTTTTCAACAAAATTATATTGTAGCAAATAATAATTTACAAAAATTATTATCTAATAATAAAAGCATTATATATAAAAATATATTAGATTGTTATAAAAATGGTAAAAAATTATATGAATTAAAAGATAAATTTAATGATGAATTAAATGATTTAAAAAATAGAGTGAATAAATTAGAAAAATTAGTGAATGATATGATTTTTTTTGCACCAAATAATGAAGGTGCTATTCAAGCTGAACAAGATTTTTTAGAACTTAAAAATGAAATTATATTAAAAGATAAAATTATTACATTGGAAAATAAAATTATACAAGAAGAAATTATATTAGAAGATAAAGTTGTAATAGAAGATAAAGTTGTAGTTGAAGAAGTTATGTTAGAAGATAAAGTTGTAGTTGAAAAAGTTATGTTAGAAGATAAAGTTGTAGTTGAAAAAGTTATGTTAGAAGATAAAGTTGTAATAGAAGATAAAGTTGTAGTGGAAGAAGTTATGTTAGAAGATAAAGTTGTAGTGGAAGAAGTTATGTTAGAAGATAAAGTTGTAATAGAAGATAAAGTTGTAATAGAAGATAAAGTTGTAATAGAAGATAAAGTTGTTGTAGTGGAAGAAGTTATGTTAGAAGATAAAGTTGTAGTGGAAGAAGTTATGTTAGAAGATAAAGTTGTGTTAGAAGACAAAATTGTAACGGAAGATAAAATTGTAACGGAAGATAAAGTTATAATAGAAGATAAAATTGTAACGGAAGATAAAGTTATAATAGAAGATAAAATTGTAACGGAAGATAAAGTTATAATAGAAGATAAAATTGTAATAGAAGATAAAGTTGTAATAAAAGATAAAGTTGTAATAGAAGATAAAGTTGTGTTAGAAGATAAAGTTATAACGGAAGATAATTGAAATTAAATAAATATATCAATTATATGAATAAAAAAATATAAATATAAATTATATGAATAAAATTATATTATTAATTTTTGCAATAATTGGTTTAATATTTGTTAGTATAATAGTTTATTATTTATTCTATAGATATTATCAACAAGCTAAAGCTGAAAAAAATTATCCATCAAATGAATATATGAAATACATTGGAAGTCAATGTCCAGATTATTGGAAAATAAATAATATAGATTTGAGTGGTAATGTTATATGTAAAAATATGAATAATTTATCAGTTACAGAAAAAAAGAATAAATCGTGTGAAAATATTTCTTGTCCAATGGATAATTTAAAATTTAAACTTATTAATACATGGCCTGAAAAGAAAAATAAATTAACACAAAGATGTCAATGGAAAGATTGTTGTGAATATAATGATAAAATGCCAGTTTCATGGATTGGTATGGAAAAATCTTGTTAATAATATATAAAATAATATTATATATATATTTATATTTATAATATTAAATGGAAATATGGACTGAAAAATATTCACCGAAAACAATTGATGATTTAGTATGTAATCAAAGTAAAATAAATATAATCTATGATTGGATTAATAATTTTAAAACAACAAAAAAAATTTTATTATTATCTGGACCTCCTGGTATTGGAAAATCAACTTTATCACATTTAATTCTTACTTTATATAAATTTAAAGTAATTGAATTTAATACAAGTTCTGCAAGGGGACAGAAAAATATTAGAGATTTTTTTGATAAAGTTTTAAATTATCGTAGTATTATTGATATGTTTAATGGAGGAAAAACACCAACAGGAATAATAATGGATGAGATAGATACTTTATGTAATGGGGGTGAAAAAGGAGGAATTGGAGAATTTATATCTATTTTAAAAGAGAGAAAAAATTTAGAAATGAATAATCCAATTATTTGTACATATAATGATTTTAGTGATAAAAAATTAACAGAGTTAAGAAATTTTGCAATTGAAGTTAAATTATCAAAACCAAACATCAATGATATGGTAATTATATTTGATAGAGTTTGTTTAAATGAAAAAATGACTTATACAGATGAAGCTAAATATTTAATTATAAAATATGCGAATGGTGATATAAGAAGATTAATTAATTTATTATATGATATTTTTATTTATTATGGAAATGAATTAGAAATAGATAGAGAAATGGCAATTGAAATTTTTAAATCATTTAGTGAAAAAAATATTGATCCGCAAATATTTAATTCAACTTATAATATTTTTAATAAATCATTGAATGATGATGAATTATTATTATATTATAAATCCGATATATTATTATATCCAATGATGATACATGAAAATTATATTAATAGTATTAAAAATACATCAATTGCAGAATTAGAAAAATTTAATTTAATATTAAATAATATTGATATTTTAATAAATAATGATATCAATCAAACATTAATATATGAATATCAAAATTGGGAATTATCTGATAATATTGCATTATATTTTTTAAAAAATATAAATTATATAAGTAAATTACCAAGATTATCAATAATTAAAGATAAAATATCATATACAGTTTTATTAAATAAAATATCATTATTTCATACAAATAAAAAATTAATTAATACTTTAACATATAAAATAAATATATCTTATATAAATTTATATTATTTATCAGAATTAATAATTAATTATTTATTTAATGATATTAAAAAATTACCAAGTATTATGAAATATTATGATATATCAATCGATTATATTGATATATTTTTACGTATTAATAAATTATTAAATGAAGATAGTAAAAAAAAATATACAATTAAAATAAAAAAAGATCTTATGAATTTAATTAAGAATACCATTATATAATAATAAAACAAAAATTATAAGTACAAGTAGAATTGTCGGATATATTTGCATATAATTTGTATCATTTATTGTTGCTAATGATTTATCGGTGGTATATTGATAAATATTATATCCAAAATTATTTAACCAAGGAAATAAGTTATTTATAATTGATATAACAAGATATGAAATTAAAAATGGTAATAAAAGAAAAGTTACATATGGAGATAGTTCTGGACTACTTTTATTAACAGAATAAACTGCAAGTAATGAACATAAAAGAGCTATTATAAATTCAAAATTAAATCTCATATATTATAATATTATATTAGATTTTTTTATCCAATATATGAAGAACTATAATCATTATATATAGTTTCATTATTTTGTAAATTATTTATTTTTTTATCTATATTATCAATACGAAAATTAATTTGATTAAATTTTAATTGAATATCTTGTTTTATATTATATAAATTATAATTTAATTGATTTAGCATTAACATTATTTGTTGTGAATTTGATAACTCTTGTTGTTCATCTTGTTGTTCATTTGAATAATCTGGATATTTTCTTTTACCTAATATTGTATAAGACATAATTATTAAATATACTTAATTATTTATATATTATTTTCAATATTTTTTTTATCATCTAAAAATGGAATATTATATAAAATATTATGTAAATTTTCATCAATAATCAATTTTGTAGTGGGATTTGGATTCATATGAATTTTTTCATATAAAGATTTAAATAAATGTAATTGAACATTATTATCATCTTTATGATTACTATCGCCAACTGCTTCTAAATCAATTGAACCATCTAAAATTTGATAATTTTCAATATAAATATCACTATAATCATATTTTTTAGTTTTCATTTTAGCAGCTCTATAGAAATCAAATCCATAAACAGAAATTTGTTTAGGTTTATATAATAACATATGAAGAACTGTACGAAAACCTAATACAAAATCAATATCACCAAAATATTCACGAAAATGATCCATATATATTTTAACATGTTTTTCTTTTATTTGAGATGTTTTATTAAGACATGCATCATGAACAATAGAATGAATTGGATGAACATCGATTAATTGTGTTTTTTCAATAAATTTATGACATAATTCACAATTTATACGAAATCCTTTTTTTTTATAATGATTGAAAATACCCATTGTTTTTTGATATAAAATTAAAAAAAATGGTAATTCTAACCATTTTTTAGGAAAATTATCTTTATAATGTCTTCTCATTTTTTGATTAATAAATAATATATGTGTTTTTTTACCAAAATCTTCTGAATTAGTTTCAGCTAATTCCATGCCATGATTTAATCTTATAACAACATCATGTTTATCAATTTCGATTCCTAATTTTTTATTTTTCATTCCAGGTGCAGGTCCAACAATAGCTACAGTTTTATTTTGTATATAATTGAATAGTGATTTTTCATAATTTGAATTATTTTCTATATGTTTAGCATATTTTTTACAAAAATTAAAAAATCCAACCAAATTTTGTAATTCCATATTTATATATAGTTTTAATTTTTTAAATAATTTTTATTTATAAACGTAAAAAAATATAAATAAATTATATATAATGAAAAAATTATTGATATTTATTGTGATATTATTTATTTTATTAAGTATTTTATATTATAAAAATATTGAAAAATTTGATACATCACCATCATCTGATATTAGTGAAGGAGCATCTGAATATTATAATTGGGGTTATAAACCTATCAATAGTTCAACTGAACATCAGAAAAAAAAATGTCCAAAATGTGATGATATATATTTAGATAATCATATATGTAATATTGTAATTGATGAAAGAGAAAAATGTCGTCATTGTGATATAACTCAAAATAAAGATATTGATAAATATGTTTTAAAAAGTAGTGTTCCACCTTGTCCTGATATGAGTCTTTTTGCGACGAAAAGTATGTTATCACCAAGTGTTAATATGGATAATTATATTCTTAAAACGGAATTACCAAGTATATGTAGATCATATTATCCTGATTCGGATAAATATATATTAAAAACAGATTGTCCTCCAACAATTGTTCAAGAAAATACAAAATGTCCAGATTATAGTCAATATGATATTAAAAAACATCCATTATATAAATCTGAAATTAAGGAAAAATGTATTCAATATAAAAAAAGTTGGACTCACGATTTTGAACAATGGTGGGAAGATTTATTTAGTAATTTAGGAAATAAAATATCTAAAAAATTTAATAATCAACAATTTCCAACAGGATATAGTTATAGTCCATATTCTGGATATGGTATTGATAATCCTGGTTATTTATTAGATGGATCAAATCTAAATTAAATAATATTTATATACGGACATATTATAATAATATTATATTATATTATTATAATAATGCCTGGTGGTATAATGCAATTGGTAGCATATGGTGCTGAAGATTTATATTTAACTGGAAATCCTCAAATAACTTATTGGAAAGTTGCATATAGAAGACATACTAATTTTTCAATGGAATATATAGAACAATATTTTGAAACAATACCAAATTTTAGTACAATGAATAAAACTGAAGCTAAAATACAAATAAAACGCAGTGGAGATATGATATTTGATACATATTTAGCATATGATTTACCAAATATTAGATTCCCAATTGAAAATTATCCTGAAATTACACCAGAAGAAGTAAATTTTAAATGGATTAAAAATATAGGTCAGCATATTATAGATAATGTTTCAATCATAATTGGAGGTCAAGTTATAGATAATCAATATGGACAATGGATGAATATTTGGTGTGAATTAACTGTAACAGATAGTAAAAAAGAATCTTATAATCGTTTGATCGGTGAATTTTATAAATTACGTCCTGGATTTAGTAAATATTATCCAGATAAAGGAGATAATTTAACAATTCCAGCAACACGATTATATATACCATTAGAATTTTGGTTTTGTAAAAATCCAGGATTAGCATTACCTTTAATTGCATTACAACTTCATGAAATATATATACATGTAGTATTTAATCCATTAAATGAATTATTTACGATGGGTCCAAATAATTTTTCTCCAGCTATGTATTTTTCATCAGAAAATGTAAATGATAGTCTTCCAAATTCATTAGTGCATCAATTATTAAATAATGGATATAGTGATCAAAATATATTTGATCTATTTATAAGTGGTAAATGGAATGAAAATACATTTGCATTAGTTAATTATATATATTTAGATGATGCTGAAAGAATAAAATTTGCACAAAATAGTCATGAATATTTAATTCATCAAGTTCAAAGAAGATTATATACAGGATTACAACCTGGACCGAATATAGCACGTATTGATATGTTTCATCCAATAAAAGAATTAATATGGGTATTACAAAAAGATAATGTATGGCAATTTAATAATTGGACAAATTATACATTTTTAGATTTAAATAATGATTATTTACAATTACAAAAAGAATATAATAATAAATTTGATTATTTAAACCATCCTCAAGATACAGCATTTATGCAATCAATTAATAATACATTTATTGTTCCAAATGAAATAAGTCCAAGTATAAATATATGTAATTTTTTAGCTTCTAATATTTCCCAAACTGAAGGATTTAATGATTATACAAATATTCTTCTTAATGCAAAATTAGTAATTAATGGTCATGATCGTTTTGAATCACGAGATAATGTTTTTTTTAATGCTCTTCAATCATATAAATATCATACTCATTCTGCACCACCTGGTGTTTATATATATAGTTTTGCTATTTATCCTGAACAAGAACAACCATCAGGAACCGCAAATTTTTCAAGAATGAATAAAGTAGAATTACAATTTAATATAAGAAAAGATATTTGTGCAGTTTCTCCTGAAGATGAACAAGTTAATAATGATAATGTTGAATATAATATGTTTTTATATGGATTAAATTATAATATTTTACGTATAATGGGGGGTATGGGAGGTTTAGCTTTTCAATAAAATTATTTAAAATAATATAATCTTATTTTTTTTTCAGTTTTAATATCAATATATGGAATATTTATATCTTGTAATATATCATAATTTTCCTTTAAAAAATTTATATCATTACAACGTGTTAAAATAATATCACTATGTTCTTTAGCCCAACGTAGTAAAATTTGAACAGGTGTATAACCGACTTTATTCGATAATTCTATAATATCTTGATCAACAAGAGCATTACCAAATGAAAAACAACTATGTGCAATTAATTTAATATTTTCATTTTTACAAATTTTAAAAAATTCTGTATCATTGCAATATGGATTTATTTCATTTTGAATTGCATATGGATGTATATCTATTCTTAATATATCTAACAATATATTTTTAGATATATTACTCATGCCAATATATTTTATTTTATCACTAAATATTTTTTGTAATTCAATTAATTTTTTCCATCCAGCAATATGATCATAGCTTGCCCAATGTAATAATACAAGATCTATTTTTGGAAATATTTTAAGTCGATCTTTTAATGATTTTTCAATTTTATTTTCATCTTTAACAGATAATTTAGTTGTTAAAAAAATTTGATCACGTGGGATACCACAATCATTAAATGCTTTTTGAACTGACTTTTCATTGCGATAAATTTCGGCTGTATCAAAAAATCTATAACCAATTTTTAATGCATGTAAAGTCATATTATATGCTTCATCTTTATTTAATTTATATGTTCCAAATCCAATCATTTTATACGTATTTATAAAATAAAAATAATCAATTTTTATACAATGTGTTAAATTATATAAAAAATTATATATAATTTATATATTAATGAATAAAAATATTTATTTAAATTGTAGAAGTGGTTTAGGAGATCGTTTATTAGATGTAATTGGTTTTTATGTATTTTGTAAAATTCTTAATTATAAACCACATATAAATTTTAATTCTAAACAATATTACTGTCCATGGGGAAATTATGATGTAAGATTATTTAATTTTAATAATGAAATTGAATTATTTGATAATAATATACCAAAAAATCAAACAAATTATTCATTACATCCTGTTAAACCATCTTCATCATTATCGCCACCAATATTATATAAATTATTGGAATCTAATGATATTAATAATTTAGATTTTAAAAAATTTTCTCAAGAATATATGAAATATGCAAAAGAAGTTATAAAACCATCCAATATTGTTGAATCAAGAATACCAAAAAATATTGAAAAAGCATATGGAATACATTTGAGAAAGACAGATAAAGTTAATAATAATGGAGATTTATTTTGTGTTAATACAAAAGATGAATTTACAATTATAATATCAAAATTAATGGAATATATTAAAAATATTATTAAATATGAAGAAGAACCTACATTTTTATTGGTAAGTGAAGAAGATGAATGGAAAAATAAAATTTTACAAATGATAAAACATTTTGCTGGAGATAAAAATATTATTTTTTTAAATATAAATTATAATGATATTTATTTAGAAGGATTTAAAAGTGTTGTTGATATGTTTTCATTATCTAGATGTAAAAATATTTTACAAGGTGTTAAATATTCATCTTTTTCAGTTTTAGCAGCATTATTAGGAAATAATAATTTAATAAATTTTACGAAATATATTGAAAATAAAGAAAATACTCAAAAATCGATGATACATTTATGGAAATCAGTTATAAAACTTGAAGAATTATATGATAATATTAATTATGAAGATGTTAATATAGAAATACCAATATGTGTAACAAATATTGTATAAAAGATTTTTTATATCTAAAATAGATATTATAAATGAAAAGAAGTATAATAAAAATTTTAATTTTATTGGTTATCAACTTTCAATAATAACTTTAACAAAAAAATATAGATATATTTTTATATTATTTTGAATTAATTACTGTGATTTATATATATCTATAGTAAATTTATTTATAAGAATATTTATATTATAAAGAATTATATGAGCACTGTTGCAATTATTATTTCTCATGATAAAATTTTTAATTTTGAAAAATATTATAATATAATTGAAAAATATAATGAAAATAAATATCATGGTTATAAATATATAGATAATAATGATTATGAATATAATGGTAAAAAAATAAATGAATATATTAAATATAATTATCAATTTACTGCAGCAGAATTAAAAAATTATATTGAATTATTGTGTTATAAATTATATAGTAAAAATAATATTGAAATTTTTAATGGAGTATCAATTATACTGTCTCTTGTAAATAAAATAAATTTTAATATATTTGATGATAATAATAAAGATTTTATATTTTTTATTCAAAAAATATAATAATTATTATACATAATTGATGAATTAAAATATACAAATATTTATATATTAAATATCTAATAATAAATGAATATAATATATATAATTATTATAATTATAATAATTATATATTATGAAAATTGATTGTATATTATCAAGTTGTAATTTAAATCCTTTATATATAGATTTTATTCCATTATTTATTCAGGCATGGAAAAAAATTATTAAAAATGTAGATATAAAAATTATATTAATTTCTGATCATATACCAAATAATTTATTAATTTATAGTGATAATATTATTTTATATAATCATCATAAAGATATATCAACCGCATTTATAAGTCAGTATATTAGATTATTATATCCTGGTTTATTAAATTATGAAAATGGTGTATTAATATCAGATATAGATATGTTGCCAATGAATAAAAAATATTATGTTAATAGCATTGCTAATATAGATAATGATAGATTTATATGTTATAGAAACATATTATTTAATAAGCAACAAATTGCAATGTGTTATAATGTAGCTAATTCAAATACATGGAGACAAATATTTGGTATTGATAATATCGAACAATTATCAATAAGATTAGATGATGTATATAAAATGATTAATTATAATAATACAACAAATTGCGAAGGATGGTATAAAGATCAATTAGATTTATTTATGTATGTAACAAAATGGAGAGGTAATACAGGTAAAGTAACAATTCTTACAGATAAATTTACTGGATATAATAGATTAAATAGAATGAGTTTTATTTCATTAAATAAACATATTGTACATAATGTACAAAGAGGATTATATTCTGATTATCATGTATTTAGACCATATTTAAAATATAAACATATAAATGATATTATTTCACAAAATATTCCAACGTATGATTAATAAATTATTTAAAATATATATTTAATATATTATTAATATATTATGTATCATAAAAAAATATTGATATTTGGTGGAACTGGATCATTAGGTAAAAAATTAATTGAAAGATATATTGAAACGAATGAAATAATAAATTATTCAAGAGATGAATGTAAGCATTGGAAATTAGAATTAAAATATAAAGGAAAAAATTTAAAAAATATTATTGGAAATATATCAAATAAGGAACGTGTAGAAAATTCATTATTAAGAGAAAATCCAAATATTATAATAATTGCTGCAGCAATGAAACATATAGATAAATGTGAATATGCATCGAGTGAATCAATTGATATAAATCTAATAGGTGTTCAAAATATATTAAATAGTGTAGAAAAAAATCAAAATAATTTAACAATGTTAGAAACAGTTTTATTTGTAAGTACTGATAAAGCATGTAGTCCTATTAATATTTATGGAATGTGTAAATCATTATCTGAAAAATTAGTGATTGAAAAATCATTTTATATGCCAAAATTTAAATTTGTGTGTACAAGATATGGAAATGTTTTAAATTCAAGAGGTAGTATAATACCAATATTACATGATTTAGGAAAAAATCCAAAAATAAAAGAGTTTTCATTAACTCATGAAAAAATGACAAGATTTATTATGACACTTGATGAAAGTGTTGATTTAATAGAATATGCAATATTATATGCAGATAATGGAGATATAGTTATACCTAAATTAAAAACAATGTATATAAAAGATTTATTTGATATATTTAGTAAATTATATAATAAACCGATACAAATAATTGGTTTAAGAGTTGGTGAAAAATTAAATGAAATGTTAATTAATGATACACAATCAGCAAGAACTATAGAAAAAGAAAAATATTATCATATTAAATCGAATTATATTAATAAAATAATAAATGAAAATTTTTATGAATATCATAGTGGTCAAAATATAATAACAAAAAATGAATTAGAAGAATATTTATTGAAAATTAAAATGTTATAATAAATTATTAAATTTATGATTAAAAATTTAAATTTAGATAAAGAAACATATTTATTAATAAAACCATATAATCATTATCATTGGGATAATATTTTAGATAATAATTTTGCAAATGATTTACAAAATGAAATATTAAATATTAATAATAATATGTTTGATAGATATAGTAATCCATTTGAACAAAAATGGACATTACGTGATAAATATAATTTGCCAGAAAAATGTAAAAAAATATTTGATTATTTAGAATCGAATGAATTTATAAAACAATTATCAGAAAGTGTTGGTATAGAATTATATAAAGATGAAACAAGAAATTTTTGGGGAATACATAAATATGATAATGGTGATAAATTAGATATTCATGTTGATGCAGGTATTCATCCAATTATGAAAATGAAAAAAGAATTAACATTAGGTATATATTTAAGTAAAAATTGGACTGAACAAAATGGAGGACATTTAGAAATATGGGAAGGAGAAAATAGTAGTAAAAATGATGCTAAATTAATTGAATGTAAATATAAATTATTACCTATATTTAATAGAATGATAATATTTAGTTGTAATGATTATTCATGGCATGGTAATCCATGTCCAATAAAATGTGATGATAATTCAAAACGTATATTTTTAACAATATCATATATGAGTAAGAGGAATGAAAATGAATTTTTTAATAAAAGACAAAAAGCATTTTTTGTAAAATTACCAAATGAACCAGATGATAAAGAAAAAGATTTATTAAGATTATTACGTGCAGATCCAGAAAAATATATAGAAGTATATAGAACAATGATGTAATATTATTTTCATTAAAATAATATATATTTTATAAAATAAATTAATTTTATAAAATAAAATAAAATATAAAATATATGAAAACAATTGTAACAATAACTGGAATACGACCTGATTTTATTAGAATGGCTAATATATTTGCAGAATTAGATAAATATTATAATCATATTTTAATTCATACAGGACAACATTATGATAAATTATTATCGGATGTTTTTTTTGATGAATTAGATATTCGTAAACCTGATTATATATTAAATATTGGAGAAAAAAGTACAACACATTTTGAGCAATTAAGTTATTTATCAGTTGAAATAATAAAATTATTTAAGGAAAAAAATATTAATCCAGAATTAATAATATTTTTAGGAGATTCAAATACAGTATGTGCTTCATTACCATTTAAAAAAGAAGGATATAAAATATGTCATGTTGAAGCTGGTATGAGAAGTGGAGATAAACGTATGTTAGAAGAAATTAATAGAACAATATGTGATCATTGTAGTGATATATTATTTGTATATCATGATGATTATAAAAATCATTTATTAAAAGAAAATATAAACAATAATATATATGTAGTTGGAAATACGATAGTTGAAATATGTAATAAATTTAAAACAACTATAATATCGACTCCTAAATTAAATAATATGATATTAATTGATATTCATCGTCCTGAAAATTTTAAATATGAAAATAGATTAAAAAATATAATTGAATTTGGTAATTTATGTTATATAAAATATGGATTAAAAATAAAAATGTTAAAATTTTTTGGAACATGTAAATTTTTAAATGAATATAAAATTGATTTAGGACATATTGAATTAATTGATTTATTATCTTATAAAAATTATTTAAAAACTATATATAATTGTAAATTTATTATTTCTGATAGTGGAACTGGTCAAGAAGAACCTGCTTTATTAAATACTAAAGTAATTGTTCCAAGAGATTATACTGAAAGACCACAATCAATATTATATGATTGTAGTTATATGTTAAATGTAAATAATAATAATAATAAAAGTTGGGAAGAATCATTTTTATATTTAGATAATGAAAATATTACTCCTAATATAGAATGGTTAGGTGATGGAAAAACATCACAATTAATCATAAAACATTTAAAAGAATATTTTCAAATTTAAATTGTAATAATTAAAATATATAATAAAAATATATAATGAAAATTGATAAATTATTTATTTATAAAATAGGTAATAGTCAATATTTTTCAAATAAATTAATTGATAAAAATAATTATTATACATTTCATTATGTAATATATGATTTAGATAATGAAAATGAAGAAGAATATCACAAAATATATATCAAAAATAATATTAATAATGAATGTATTATAACAAAAGGTGGACCATCAATTTTTGGATATGATTATTTAATATATACTCCAAAAAAATATAATAATAATTTTATACCAATTAATATATTAAAATATAAACCTAACGAAAATTATAAATTAGAAAAATTACATGGTCATAACAATTGGATTATATTTGATACTATATATATATATAAAGATTATCTTGTAGATCAAGATATAATAATTCATAAAAATAATATTATGAATGATAATCCATATATATCAATTGTAATGGTTCATTATAATAGATTAAAACAATTAGAATTTACATTAAATATAATAAATAAATCTGTATATAAAAATATAGAAATAATTATAGTTGATGATAGTAGTGATACAAATTTTGTTAATTTATTAAAAAATATAATTAATAATTATAATATTAAAATAATTTTTGTAGAAATTAAAAAAAATTATAAAATTTATAAAAGTTATAAAAATCCAGTTATTCCATTTAATATAGGTTTTAATTTAATTAAAGGAAAAATTACAATAATACAAAATTCAGAATGTTGTTATAATAAAGATTTAATAAATTATGTTAATGAAAATATAAAAGAAAATCTTTATATTGTATTTAGTTGTTTTTCATTATCTTCTGTAAATACATTGCAATTACACAATTTGAATACAGATGATTATTTTAATTTTATTAATAATCAAGTAATAAATATTCAAAAACGTAATTTTTGGTTTGCACATGCAACTTATGCTGATAAAAAATATCATTTTACGTCGGCATTATTTACTAATAAATTAATAGAAATAGGTGGATTTCATGAAGGATTATTTAATGATATAGCGTATGATGATGATGAATTATTATATAGAGTTAGATATAATAATATAGAATGTAAATTAATTCCATTTGATCAAAATAATCCATTTGTTATACATCAATATCATGATATAGTATATAATAATATTGGAAATGGAAAATATAATCAAGAAATATATTCATCAATATTAGCATTAAACAAAAATATAAATTATAATTTATATAAATATTTATAAAATTATTCTAAAAGATTATGTTGTTTTAAAAGTTGTTCAATTGAACATTTATTACGATTACCATTTGAAAAATTATTTTGAAAATTTTTTGCTAATGTAGAACCATTATACCAATGAAGACCTAACATATTATTTAAAGTTGATGATATATAATTAATATAATTAATATCATTTTTTAAAAAAATTTTTTGCAATCTATCATAATTATAAATTAAATAAATATTTTTATGTAATAATAATATTGTTTCATCTGGAAAAATTGATTTTATTGTTCCTGGATTAGCAAAACATTTTTTAACTAAAATATTTCCAATGGATTGATATTCATTTTTATCAAAATATTTATTACAATTATCTAATAATGTTTTTACTATATTATTATTTTTACTTGACATAATAAATCCAATACGGTATATATTATCATAATATGATATTCCAAAAGTTGTTTTATCTATAGTTCCATAACACATTGAAGTTGTATAATCAAGATTTTCAATATTTTTGATATAGATAATATCCATATCAGACCATATTCCACCATATGTATATAATAACCAATATCTTATATAATCTGATTTATGAACTTCAGATACATCATTTTGAAAACCAATTGTAGAAAAGTCTATCTCTATAATTTCAACACCATTTATATCTTTTAATTTATCAAAATAATTTTTTCCAGTATATGATATTTTATGTTCATGTGTTATCCATGTTTTATCTATTATAGTATTAATTGGAGTATATACAAATATTTTCCAATCTGGATTATATTTTTTAAAACTAATTATTGTTAAATAATTTAAATAAGATAAATTACTTTTATCCCAATAAACAAAAAAATTTTTAGGTATATTTTCAAAAATCATAATATTATATAATAATATTATTATTTTATTATAAAATACGTATTATATTTTAATTGATACAAAATTCTTATTTATTTAAGAAATTATATTGTTCTATTATTTGTTTTTCAATATTTGGAATATCAAATATTATTTTGTTATTTGTATTTAATGTTTTATCTATTTTTTTTTCACATGTATATTCATTTATGTTAATATTTAAATTATAAATATTATTTATTAAATGTGATAATTCATATTTAGATACAATATCTGGTGAAAAAATATGTTTTACACCTTTCCAATATAATTTTTTTTCAATTATTTCTTTAACAATTTTTGCAAATTGATAGCATGTAATACCATTCCAATAATGATTTGTATATCCATTAATTGTATTATTTTTATTTGATATAATCCATTCTAATAAGGATTTCTTATTATATATTTCTTCTCCTATTATTGAAGTTCGTATAATAGTTAGTTCATTATTTTCACCGAGTGATTTACTTCTACCATAATCATTTGTTTCAGTATGAATGTCGTTTTCAATATAATTACCTTTATCTCCATTAAATACACAATCAGTTGTTGCGTGAATAACATTAAAATTATATTTTTTAGATAATAATGCTAACCATAATGGAAAAATAGAATTTATTTTATAATATATAAAATATTGTTCAGGATTTTTTGTTAATGATTGAGGAATAATTCCAATTGCATTAATAATTACATCATTTTCATTTATATTTTTTTTATTTAAAAAAATATCTAATTCTTCATAATTAATGTTTAAAATATCTATATCTTTTCTGTTAATACCAATTATATTAGGGTACTCTAAAGATAATAATTTAAAAATATAATTTCCCAACATACCAGTATATCCAAAAATATAAATATTCATTCTATAATTTATTATATATATTTAATACATTAATTTTAATCTATATATTAAATTTTAATATTATATAAATTATGGATAATTATATTATTAGAAAATTAAATATAAATGATTATAATAATTTTTTAATATTAATTAATGAATTTAGACAATCTTCATTTACAAATAATGAATTTAAAAATATTTTAGAAAAAATTAATATAAATTCTGATATTTGGGTTATTGAGATAAATAATGAACTTATTGGAACTGCTACGATATTATATGAATATAAATATATATATAATATATGTATATTAGCTCATATAGAAGATGTATGTATAAAGAAAAATTATAGAGATAAGGGTTATGGAAAAATATTAATTAATAAATTATTTGAAGAAGCAAAATTAAAAGAATGTTATAAAATAACATTAGATTGTTCTGATGAAAATATTAATTTTTATGTTAAATGTAATTTTCAAAAGCGTGGAAATCAAATGTCATATTTATTTTAATTTATTTTATATAAATTTATATTTTTAAGTATAATATTATAAAATTATATTATATTACATTTTATAAATGGATAAAATATCTATTATAATTCCATCTTATAATCGTTTTAAATATTTATTAAATGCTTTAAATTCAATTTATAATCAAACTTATAAAAATTTTGAAGTAATTATTGTAAATGATTGTTCTACAGAACAAGAATATTATTCTTATATTTTTCCAGATAATACAACCATTATACATTTACAAAAAAATTCAAAATATATATTAGGACGTCCATGTATTGCTTTTGTTAGAAATGAGGGAATTAAAAAAGCAAATGGTAAATATATTGCTTTTTTAGATGATGATGATATATGGTTTTCTTCTAAACTTGAAGAACAATTAGAATATATGAAAATAAATAATTGTAAAATGTGTTGTTCAGATTCTTTTATTGGAAATGGTTTATATGATAAAAATAAATCATATAAATTATATAATAAATCATATTACTATCGTAATTTAAAAAATTTTTATAGAAATACTAAATATTTAAAAAATGGTTTTGAATTAATTTGGACACTTGATTTTATTAAAATTCATAATTGTATAATTACATCAAGTGTTATTGTTGAAAAAGAATTATTGGAAATAATTAATTATATGCCATTAGTTAATCCTTATGAAGATTATAATTGTTGGATAAAACTGTTAGAGTATACAAATTGTGTATATATTGATAAACCTCTTTTATATTATGATAAAAAACATGCTAATGGATCTATGTGGAAAAAATAATTTTTTATTTATTTTAATAATAAATAAAATATCTTATATAAATATTTTAACATTGTCCAACTTCAAAATATCTACGAGATGTATCAGGCATTATTGATGATTGTGACCAAGGACTTACTTGAACTTGTGGATTAGGAGGTTCTGAACGAATTTGTAAATTAGGATTTTTACCAAGAGATTGACCTACTGTATTAACACCTATAAATTGACTGGCATCGAGAAAATTTTGTCCTTGTAAAGCACCCGTTGCAATAGGATTTAATTTAGCCCATTCAGAAGATTCATCTTTTGGAAGTAAATCTTGCGATTTTAATTGATCTCTTGGAAGACAAGGAGGACTTTGTTCAGAATGAAATGAATTATCTGAAACAGATGATGCATTTTCACTACCTAATGATTCATAATTTTGTGTTTGTGCCACAGTATATTTTTCATTTAAATTAACTGCTTCTTCATTTTCACTTGAAGGATGGGGTGGCATTGAAACTTCACCATAATTTGGAACAGATGGACGTGAAACAAATAAGTAAAATAATCCTACAACAAGTAAAACTGCAATACCAATATATACTAAATTTTGCCAATCTTTCATTTATATTATTTACAAATAAAAAAATATTTTGATATTTTTTTATTTAATATTCCAAATTCTACTTTTATTTGCATATTTAATAATTTTTTTTTTTTTAATATGATTATCTTTTTTTTTATTTTTACTTTTATTCTTATCTATATCTTTAGCTTTATTTTCTAATTTAATTTCTAATTTATCTTCTAATTTATCTTTTAATTTATCTTCTAATTTATCTCCTAATTTATCTTCTAATTTATCTTCTAATTTATTTTCTAATCTATTTCCTAATTTATCTCCTAATTTATCTTCTAATTTATCTTCTAATTTAGTTTCTAATCTATCTTCTAATTTAGTTTCTAATTTAGTTTCTAATTTATCTTCTAATTTAGTTTCTAATATATCTTCTAATTTATCTCCTAATTTATCTTCTAATTTATTTTTTAATCTATTTCCTAATTTATCTTCTAATCTATCTTCTAATTTAGTTTCTAATTTAGTTTCTAATCTATCTTCTAATTTAGTTTCTAATCTATCTTCTAATTTAGTTTCTAATCTATCTTCTAATTTAGTTTCTAATCTATCTTCTAATTTAGTTTCTAATCTATCTTCTAATTT
>Ga0073922_1000002_pt1 | contig 41911 bp, 61 predicted proteins | sample GWRWT2_2Sept14_FD_70955 | JGI IMG/M metagenome (GOLD analysis project Ga0073922, IMG submission 70955) | Sand microcosm microbial communities from a hyporheic zone in Columbia River, Washington, USA - GW-RW T2_23-Sept-14 | ecosystem: Engineered > Artificial ecosystem > Sand microcosm >...
TAAAGGCGTGGTACGGTGGATGGGTCAGTCGTGATTACGATCTGATTTTTTTCGCTCAGTTTTGGTATAAGGTGATCCATAATACAGACTTCTTAGTCAATTGGCATCACCGAGAAATCGCAAACGAACTCAGGAAGGTACAGTTATTCCAAACAGAGCATTTAAACATCAATATGCCGCCCCGGATGAGTAAAACAGAGTTAGCGGCTGTCATGTTTATCGCGGCATCAATTGCGATCAATCCGAAGGGTAATAACCTGTACATATCTGCATCGGATGAATTGCGCTCTCAAACGTCTGTTGAAATCCGAAACATTGTTAGTCATCCATACTTTTACACGTTGTTCGGGGTTAAGATGCGTAAGGATCAAAACGCAAAAAACCTGTGGCGAACTGATCAAGGCGGAGGACTGAAAACAGCAACCATATTTGGGCAAATCACCGGATTTGGGGCGGGTCGAATGGTGGATGCAAGCAAGTTAGGGGCTAATCGGGAATTGATCAACCTGATCCAAGATTTTGACGGATCAATCATACTTGATGATGTCAATAAAACAGACGATTCGGCTGTTGAGAACGCTACCAATGATAAAGTAGTGCGCGTTATAACAAACACGGTACTAAGTCGTAAGAACAGGAAAGAAACGCCTGTTATCCATATTCAGCAACGAGCCGGAATGAGTGATGCGACCGCGTTTTTCCTTGATTATTACAAGGTCGGTTTACCTGATCAAACCCTAAAAACAAAGTTCATGGTGTTTCCAGCTGTAAGCGACGATGGCGTTTTGCTTTGGGAGAATAAATTAGGATGGGATCAGGTTAAGTTGCTCCGGGATAACCATGAAACATCAGGGGTATGGGATTGCCAATACCAGCAAAACCCGAATAATAAAGAAGGGTTGGTTTTTCCAATGGAAGAACTTAACCGTATAGAAAGAAAGGAGATCACAGGCATTATAGCGAGACATGGGTACATTGATCCTAAAGATGATGGTAAAGACTATCTATCCGCTCCTTTCGGTGATCTATTGCCTAATGGTAAGATATTTATTCGAGACTTCTATCTTAGTCAGGATTTCAGTGAGATCACGTTAGCAGAACTATCTTTACTGGTAAATGAATTGAAGCCGATCAGCAGCCGAATTGAAACAAATGGATTAGGGTCTATGTTTCGTAAGCAGTTCTCAACCCTAATCAATAGCCCGCTTTACCCGTGTATATCAAAAGGCAATAAGCATCAGCGCATTCTATCCATGTCGCCCTTCGTTCGTAAGCACTTTGTTTTCCGAACAGATTACGAACCAGGAAGCCATTACGACATTGCAATGAAGTTCTTAACCACTTATCGCAAAGACGGCAGTAGTAAAGTGGATGATGTGCCGGATTCAGTCGTGGGGCTTGCTTACTTCTTTTACGGCCTTTATCCGGGATCATGGCCGGATATTCTGCCTGAAATAATGAAGCAGTAGGCAAAAAAACCATGATTTAACCATCATTGATTATCAACAACTTACAAACTATTATGCAAAATAATCAGAAATATTTGCATTTTTATTTGGTGGATTCAAAAAAACGCCATATATTTGTCAAACAAACGATAAACAAGTAGAAAACATGGAAGCAATTACAACAAAGGTTAACAAGTCAGAATACGAAGTAGTAGAGTTTAACTCAGGTTATTTCGGCATCGCAAAGATAGGGACTTTTAAAGGTGAACTTGTCTTGGGGGGTGATTCAGCTAATGAAGATGACTACAACAAGGATTTTTTTGATCATACTTTTGAATTATGGGACGGCGAACTAAATGAAGACGGAAAAATTGACACGGGTAAATTGGTATGAAATCACTAATAACAAACGACTTTATAATCAGGTGGCGTAGGATTATAAAACACAGCCTGTTATATTTTATGACGAACGATTTGAAGCATAAATATGAGGTTCAGCATTATTATTACATGAAAAGTTTCACCAAACCATGACAACAATTTTCCACATAGAACTAAAACCAGGGGGTCATCACTACTACGGTGGCCTCTCTGCGTTGATCGAAGCAGGTCACAACATTGGGGTTTCTGAATCGAAATTACAAAAGTTCCCGTTTGATGAAAAGCACTTTGAGAATAGGAAGTGTATCATTCGGAAGGGGGCTGTGTTCACGGCAAATGAAGTCAGGAGGAGAAATGGTCGCTAAAAATCATGATTGAACCACTTACACCATTATTTTTGCCGCTCATCACATTTGATTGTTTTGTTAGATAGGTAGTGGATACCTTTGCTTTGTAAACGATAAGAACGCAATCAATTAAAATCAAAATAAATGGAAGAATTAGAAGTAAAAATCGGAGACGTTACTTATGTCCCGAAGGGATTGGAGCAAACAAAGGTAATCATGCTTAATGGTGACGAATGCCTTTATGAAATCGGAAAAGCATACCTAATACGCACAGTCACAATGATTGTCTTAGGAAGGGTACGAAAAATCACGCAAATGGGAATGATCCTTGATGAATGTTGCTGGGTAGCTGACACTGGACGTTACTCTGAGGCACTCGAAAAAGGGACACTGAACGAGGTGGAGAAATGTCCTGACGGAAAAGGCGTTCACTTTGGCGGAATAATTGACTTTGATCTGTGGATACATGAATTACCTAAAAGCACAAAATAATGAACGCGTCCCTTCTTAGAGAGGGCTATGATCGGTCACGGTCATGGTCACGGTCACAGTCACAGTCACGGTCACGGTCAATTTAAAATAAGGCTTATGCGTTTTGACCTTAGAAAACGTGACAGTCAATCGGGCTGATAGAAGTAGAAGGATATCCCTTCACCGCAAAAGGGTAACTATCAGTATGGTGTCGTATCGGTTGACCGTGAAAAAGATAGGGGAACAAAAATTTCAGATGAAATACAAAAAACCCAACGTTACCCAAAAGACGTAATCATGTACACACCCTCATGGATGCGCAGGGAAATTAGGAGTGGATTTATTATCCACTCCTTTTTTATTGTAAAACCGAAAAAAATCCCTATCTTTGACCTTGTTATTTTCATACTCAACTTTTTTCATTAATCCGGGGCTTTGTTCCGGATTTTTGTTTTATCCCTGATCCGAACCGTTCATCACATTTTTTGCAGCATCAAATAAATATCGTTATCTTTGCCTACAGGTTCGGTCTGACAATGTGAACCAAAGAGCTTATTAAGCCCGTTTAATGAAGTTGGAAGTCAGACCCCGATGGAATTAGGCGGGCTTTTTTAATTAAATCTAAATTTTAAAACAATGATAAAAGTAACAGTCGAAGGAAAAACAAGGGTAATTCGTGATAAGCATATCCATTACCAAACTGAAAATGATTTAGAATGCATTTACAAAGAACATCGTATTTGCATTGCTAAACAGGAAGCGACAAATGACTACTATGTAACCGTAACAGATAAAACAGGAATGTATGCTGTTCAAGGTGGCTTCGGTGGTGATTATTGTCGATACGGAATTGAAACTATTGAAGATTGTTTAGTAATGTGTATCAAAAACATTCTTCTGTAATGCCGTGTCATTTTCTGAGTGGATAATAGAAATAACAAACCAAATCAAAGAGCAGCACGACGTTAAATCGGTAATGATTGATCAAGCCAACGTAATCCAGTACACACTTTAAATTTAAGAAAATGAGCCAAATTCCACCACTTTCTTTGATAAAAGCTCGTAATTGCCATGGATGTTTCGCTTACTCATCTATTGGCTTTAGGGAGGGCTCATGTTCTTTAGGATTTAAATTGGAGCAACTCGGTAAAAAAGCCACACATGGCAGATATAGTAATGGGGATTACTGGGCATTCTATTGCAAACCTAAAGAGCGTTGTTTGAAGCCTAAAACGGGAAAACAATACGTTGCCGCGATGTCTGAACGATACGGAAAAAATCGACAAGAACAAGAATTTTAAATTTAAGAAATGAACAAACTAAAAGCAAGCGATCTGAGGATCGGGAATTACGCAACTTTACTCAGTAAAACATGGGAGATAACAGCACGGATGATTTTTGAACAACATCAGTCTGATATAGCTAACAGCGTGTACTTAGAACCAATCCCATTAACCGAAGAAATCCTTTTGATGTTGGGTGCAAAAAAACAAGACATCGGAAATGATTTGTCTGATGATTATCACTTTTTGTGGAACGTAAATAGAATTTACATCTGCCTACCTGAACAGCCGCGATACGCTAATTCAGGCAAGGCTTTGATGTTATTACACGGAACTCCAATAGCTTCTTTTCCGTGTGAATACCTACACAGCCTCCAAAACCTGTACCACGCTCTCACGGGTGAAGAATTAATTTTTGATTTATGAGTAATATAACCGTTATAACACTTGATTTCCAAGCACTGCGAAACGAGTGTATATTGATTGATTTGGCGATAAATCACCATGTTAAATTGGCTGAAAAAGACCCTATCCCGAATGCTTTAATGGCTATTGGTTACGCTATTCGCTTAATAGCAATTTACACATTGATACGTAAAATAATCTTGGTGTTATTGACATCGCGCTTACGCCTTAACCCCATAAACCACTAACTCAGCTTCATGTGCAGATTTTCCGGAAGCGATCAGCGTTGAATAAGCCTCTGCTTTCAGTTTTTCGGTTTCAGCATTTTCTTTGCGGTTTTCCTGTAAAACAGCGATATGGGAGTAGTCTATGATTATTCTTTCGGTAGGATTATTCGGTAACAATTCAGCGGTCAATATCTCAGCCTCCTGATTAGCAAAAGGGATAATGGCGTTTTCATAAGTTGCTTTACGCCCTTCGTTCACGTTGTCAAATGTGCTATTTTTCTCCTTACTGAATATATTCTTGTTCATCCGGTAGTAGTCAATGATGATGTTCATATCCGCGTCAATTTCCTCAAACAACATCATGTCTTTGGTTTTGTAAGTCGTTGGCGTGAACTTCAATTCACCATCAACATAAATTGTCCGGCTTTGTCCGTCGTGAGTTCCGTATCCTTTTTGATATTGATTTTCAAGTTTCTTTCGATCTTCAGGAGGCATAGGCAAAACACCTTGATCATCTTTTTTCATACCCGAAATAATACCCAAAGCACCATGTTCAGCTAAGATTACATTTCTGAACCCGTAAGCCTCACGAATATTACTGATTGGCATATATAGATCAGCAATGGGTTGTGATCCATTACGCAAGTCACTTAGATTAATTGCTTTTTTGTAGATGATTTCATTTGGATCGAACTTCTCTTCATTTCGATCATCATACGAATAGATGAATCTTTCATATATTTCAGATGGCTTAGTAGCCATGAACCATTTACCCGTTTCGACGATCTTCATTCGTTCGATGGGAAAAGGCGTTATGGATAACGGCAATTCACCAAGAGTAGCCTTTCGTTTCCAGCGAATTGAGCAGCCGAAAACATCCATACAAACCGAATCATACTTCATCGCATCAGCCTTTGATTGTAGCGCGTTTGGTTTGTTCAACAACTGTAAAACCTCGCTGTCTTTAAATGGAATGTCTTCCCATTCACCGGCCTTATTCTGTTTTTGATGCCGATAAATGCCGTTTGAGTACATGTCCGCTTTAGTACTGATCACCGCATTCAATTCAGGGGTTGTATTGAAGATTGAAGCCTCTTTTCCTGTTGGGCTTAACCATTTTGGCGATTGCTTGCCTGTCATTTGCGCCCATGCGCGGGTAAAAATACCATTATCAACCCGCGGGGTCTTCATGTAGTCATTCCTGCCCCGTCCTGTACCCCATGTAAACCCAAAGAAATTACGCCCGTCAATGCTTCCCATCTGTTAAAATTTAATTTTTTTGTTCAAATTTATCGGTTTTTAATTAAAAAGACATAGTTTTGTTGTAAAATTAACGCGATGTCAAAAAGCAAACAACCGACAAAAGAGCAATTAGAAGCTATCAAAAAGGATCGTTTGAAGGCAGTTAATGACGGTAAAGTGGTTAAGAAATGAGCGGATTCGTAATAAAACAAGCACCTGACAAGCGTTTTGCGCATAAAATGGATTTCATTCAGTTTTTGAAGGAAAATCAAAGTGAATTGATACGCTTAAAGCGATTGGAAATGAAATCTGATAAGGATTCTTCTCAATTCATGTTTCAAAACAAATCAATGCTTGATTTTACACCAAAAATCAATGTCACAAGTGACATTATACTTGTAAAAACAGCGATAAATACCACTAATGTAATTGATAGCCATTTAGACCTGCATTTGCCTAAAATCTGGAATAAAACAGTAACCGACAACCCGACAACATTACATCTTGAGAGCCATACGCGAGAGTTCAACAAGTTACTCGACGCAAACGCCAAACAATACAATGAGAAATTCAAGTTTTCGGACTACGGGATCGCAACAGACATTGTAGGTCAAGCCAATATTAACGAGGCCGTGATCAAACGAAAAGATAATCCGGTAATGTTCGATGCTTATGTAGATGGAAAAGTGAAGATGCACAGCGTCGGAATGCTTTACGTATCGCTTTCATTTCTCTATGCTGATGAGGATGATCCAGTAATGATGGCTAATTACAACGAATACCGATCAAAAGCCATTAACCCCGAAGTAGCAGATGAATACGGCTATTTTTGGGGTATTCACGAAGCAAAAAAACTCGAAGGATCACCAGTTGTATTAGCATCAAATCCATACACCCCAACCATTTGGGTCAAAGATTACAAGCCGTCCGAAACGGACACTTCCAATAAAAACGAGCCGTCAAACGACACTCAAACGAAAAACACACCATTGTTTAATCTTTTTTAAAAACACAAAATGAACGAAGCACTTGAAAAGTTTGTTATGGATCATTTCCAAATAACAGACAAAGAAAAAGCAAAAGAAAAATGGGAATCGCTCGAAAAATCAGAGCAACTTGCATTGGCAATTTCTCATTCAAACACAGTTTCGGCCAATCTTCAAAAATCACTTGATGAGCAGATTGAAAAAGCTGAATCAGAAAAAGAGGCGCACGCAGCCCTTATCGCAAAACAAACTTCTGAACTTAAAGAATTGACAAAATCAGTCAATACTTTGTATGCAGAAATCGAAGCAAAAAGCGAGGGTAAAACCCAAGACAACAACAAAAAAGACACCTTGGAAGGTCAATTGAAGGCTAATAAAGAGGCTATTAAAGCACTCATGCCTGGAGATCAAAAAGAGGTTGTTGTAAAAGCAATGACCAATCGTGCAAGCGTGACCGATAACGAAAACGCCACCACGCTTTCGGAAATCGGACAATTAGCGCACCGTAGGCTTACGCTTTACGATTTTGCTACCAAAATCCGCGTCAACGACAATAATAATAACGGTGTAATTCGTTATTACGACTGGGACGAGGCGACCATAACAAGAGCAGCAGCAATGGTTGCGGAGGGCGCTACATTTCCTGAATCAACAGCTAAATGGAAGGAATACCAAGCAACATTCAAGAAAATAGGTGACACCATTCCGGTTACTGAGGAAATGCTTGAGGATTCTGAAATGTTCGCAGCTGAGCTCGAGGTCTTCTTGCAAACCAACGTTGAGTTGGTTATCAGTGACCAATTAACAAATGGTGACGGAACAGGTCAAAACCTTACCGGCTTACTTAATCTAAGCACACCGTACACCGCAACGGCATCTGCTATTCAAGACGCTTCAATTTACGATTTGATCGTGAAAATGCGCGAGGACATTACTGTTCCTTACGGGAGCAAGTTTAGCCCTAATATGATTTCGGCAAACACAAACACCATCAACCGAATGAAGCTGAAAAAGGATGCAAACGATAACTACATCATGCCGCCTTTTGTTAGCCGTGACGGGCAGGTAATTGATCAAATGACCGTGCTTGAAAACAACGACATGGCTAACAATGAAATTGTTGTAGGCGACAGCCGTTTCATGCGTATCTACGAAAAGACGGGTATTGTAATTTCTCGCGGTCAAATCGACGCAAACTTTATCGAGGACACCATGATGATCAAGGCGCGCAAACGAATGCTTTTCCTCATCCGAAATTGTGACCAGAAAGGCTTTTTGCATTGTGATGACATTGACGCTGCATTGTTAATTTTAGCATCATAACACCATGGCTAAGACAGTTAAATTCTTAAAAGACTTTGCGGGGTATAAAAAGGGCGACGTTTCGCCTCGTATTGATCACTCGGCAGCGACAAGCCTTAAAGCAAGGGGTATCGTTGAGTTTTTGGATGAAGAACTCAGGGCAGAGTTAACCCCTGAATCAGTACTTGGGATGAAAATTGCAGACCTCGAGAAGTTGGCTAACGAAAAAGGAATTGACTTGTCCGGTGATAAAACCGAAAAGCAAAACCAATTTTTAGCGGCTTACTTTCCGGACTACGAACGAAAAGCAGATTAACCCGAAATGACCAACATAATAACAAGTTTCGATTTTAAAGATCGTTTTGAGATTGCTCAGAAGATTGGCGACACCGCTAAACTGACAAGCTACATCACAACGTATCAAGATAACTACTTAAGGAAGTTGCTTGGGATCGAATTGTTTGATGCTTGGTCAGCTGACATTGATGCGTCCCCTTACGATCAGATTACCGATCCATTTACAGTTGTGATAGGATGCGAGCAATTCGAGAGTAAAGGGGTGCATGAAATGTTGAAAGGGTTGATCTACTACAACTATCAAAAGGATGCGCTTTTAGTGGCTACTGCATCGGGAAATAGAGAGGTTCAAACTTCTAACACAAAACCGATAAGCCCGATTTTCATCAGGGATAGATACAACGAGGCAATCGATACATACAAGGCTATTCAAGCCTATTGCATGGATAAAGCCGATTTGTTCCCTGAGTTTAAAGGTCTTGACCTTGGTTACATGATTTTTTGACCATGATAGTAAACGCAGCGAATACGATAAGTGAATTGGTCACAATGATGAATAAAACAGTGAAGGTGGCTTCAATTGTTGACAACATCGCAACGGCTGATTTAACCATTTGCGGGTCATTAAAATGGCTCACTGTTGGCAGTCGTTTGTATCATGGATTATCAGGCAGGGATCAGGTTTTCGGTTTAGTTACCTCGATATTTGGTCAGGTTGTTTCGGTTGATAAATCAGCCGTATTTGACTGGACGAACTACCTACCTGAGATAATGACTAATTATCAGTCGGGCACTAAGAATGTGGTGACAGATGAATGGGATAAACGGGGTAGTTTATGGTCAAACAAGCTCCCAATCATCATCTTAGCCACTCCAACACCACAATCTAAGCCGTTCGCGGGGAGCAGCGTTGAAACTGAAATGCAGTGCCTTATGTACTTCCTGAATCAAGTGGATTACAACTTAGTAACAGAAGAACACATTAACACCGTTATTGTCCCGCCAATCATGGCAATGGTTCAAGAGTTCAAAACAACAGTTGAGCGCACTCCATGGGTCAACGGATCAGTAGTTAGTTATGAGGACACCACGCTCACGAGATTCAGTGAGTATGATAAAAACGGTGAGCAAAAAGCCATCATTGACAGTAACCTCGGAGGCATCCAAACACGGTTTTCCCTTGCCGTTTTTAAAAGAGGGGATGAATGTATTATTTGTTAACAAACTAAAAAAATAGAAAAAATGGCAGAACAAATTTGTTTAGACGATCATTGCCAGCGGCAAAATTTAGGGATTCCGGATTGCGTTTCGTTTATGAAAAAAATGCACGGTTTTGCAATCGTGCCAAGTTCTTTTCGTGTTCCAGTTAACGCGATTTACCGAACCACATTCGCTTCAGGATACCTATCGAATGATCCTGAAACTAGAATCTACGCGCTCCCAACACTTCAAAACATTATGATTGACGGGGTAGCCTCTACGTTCGTTGAAAATGATGCTGGTTATCGGTACAAAACCCGTACAAATCCCATGATGGTTACGGCTGAATTTTGGGAACGCGAAGCACAATTCGGGCTTTTTGGTCAAATCCACAACTTGCAATGTAACGATTGGTCAATTATCGGTTTTGACATCAACAATCAAGCGGTGGGTCAGAAATTCGCTACCGTTGACGCATTCGGTAACGTCACTTACGAATGGGGCGGAATCCCTATCAACTCACGCGGAACTGACGGATTATTTTCGTTCGCGAACAGTGCAGCAACCGGAAAAATTGCGATTGAAATCCAATTTGGACAGACAGCGAAACCGGAGGACTTCTACATCGTAAATGGAAATAATCTTCATGCTTCTGTTTCAGATTCTACACCGGTGGTGTTTGACTTCATTAACCCCCCTAAAATCGTACACTGTAACCTGAATGTTAATGGAAGTGACTCCGTTTCAGCTACCGTTGTCGTGAACACAATTCACCGCCAAGGGGCAATCACACCGTTTGACAATCAAGGCGATGTTATCGGGCTTGATGCCATCGCTCGTTGGAATTGGGAAAACCATAGCAACCTGTCTATTCCGACAGGCGGACCCCAAGGTGTTACTTCATCAACCACCGGAGTTTACGACATTGCTATTGATATAGCGGATGATTGGGATACAGGTGACTTGATTACTTTGAATCTTACCATTGATTCATCACAGGCGGTTAACTACCTTGGTAGTGTTACTTTTAATGTTGAACCTTAATTCGTAAATCATGGAAAGTTTAGAAACAGTAAAAGTAGGGAATTTTGAAGTGCGTAAAGACGCGCTGAAAGGTATAACGCTGGAAGAGGCGAAAGCAAAGTTTCCACGGTTGAAACTGGATGACAAAGTGATCACCAAAGCGTGGGAACTCTGCAACCCAAAGAAACCAACGGTTGAAGCAAAACCAAAGGCAGAACCCGTAGAAGGAAAGTAAAAAACAACTCTAACAACAAACAATTAAGGGGAACGGTAGTCAATGCCCTTCCCCTTTTTTAATACGCCGGATATGCCGTTTATAAATACACGTTTGGCAATGATCGCTAAAAGAGGAGCGACACTTCTTAATGAGGAGTTAATGTGGTTTGAGGCGTTTGATCAGGCAACAAAACAGGACATCGTAAAGTGGATCAGAAAACGGCTAATTACAACAGGAGAAGATGGCAACGGAAATGTTATAGGTTATTATTCATATTATACTGATTGGCTGACAAACGGTCACAAAAAAGCCGGAACACCTTACACCTTATTCGACACCGGAGACTTTCAAAGGTCAATAATTGTTTTAGTTTTCCGTGATGAAATATTCATCAAAGCGGACGGCAATAAAAGGGAAGTTAACCTATTCGACAAATACGGCAAAGACATCATATCATTGAATCAAAAGGAACTAAATGAACTCAGGAAGCGAATCAAAAACAGATACATTGACATCATCAGTAAAACGCTATTTGTCGGTGCGTGATTGCACCTTGTTTGCATGGGATATGATGAGCAAGGGTAATTACCAATATGCGCGCATGAAGGCAACCGAAAGCGATGAGCCGAATGAAGAGGACATGCATGCATGGAAAGAAATTCAGGATAGCTATATTGATGAATTTGGGCTGTCTGAGAGTTATCAAAGAATCCTGGGATTAAGGATTCAATTAGCCCGGATTCAAAATGATTACATCCTTTCATCAAGTCGAAAACACATTGAAATTGAAGGTGAATGGGTTGAGGTGATCAGTCGTGACGAATCATTAACTCCGATAATCAACGAGTTGCAAAAGCAGATTGAAGATGAGTTAAACAGCAATAAAGGAGTGGCTTTAATTGACCTGAAACGGCACATCGACAAAGCACAGGGATTCCATGTAAATCCAAAAGAAATAACCGTTTACGACTATAAGAGTATCTTAAACGACATTGAACAACAACATAAAGCATCAGCATAATGGCAGCAGAAGGTAAGGCAATAAAAGGGAGTGAAGTAGTTGAATCAGGCTTTCTAAACCCAGCTATAAAGCAATTTGATGATCTAATCGAACGGCTTCACGAATCTGATAAGTTGATGGCTAAAGTTGCCGAAACGAGCCGGAAAATGCTTAATAAGCCCATGTCAACAAGCACAGCAAAAGAACTGGCCGCGACTGAAAAGGCGATCAATGACGTAAATAAAGCATATCTCGAAGCTCAGTCAATTCAAGCCCGTGAAATTGAAATTCAAACGAGGCTTGCGAAGGCTCAAAGATTAAGTACAGATGAAACAGAACGGCAAGCTAAAAGCATTAAGAACCAAAGCAATGCGTATAAAGAACTTTCCGACAGGACAAGGGATTTGAAAAATGAAAGTAAGCGTTTGGGGGCTGAAATGATAGCATTAGAAGAATCAGGAAAAGGGGCTACAACTGAGTATAAGAAACTTGAACGGCAGTACAAAGAAACAACGAGAGAAGCATCAAAACTGGATAAACAACTAAAGAAACTGGATAGCAATGTAGGTGATAATTTCCGTAAAGTGGGGATGTACGAAAAGGCATTAAGCGGACTTCGTGGAATGGTTGTTCGTGTGGCGGCTGCATTTGGATTAATGGAAACGATTCGATTTGTAGCAGGCCGCGAGGTTCAATTACAAAGGCTTCAATTGGCACTGAAAAACGTAACAGATAGCACCAACCAATATAATAAAGCAATTCGATATACCCGTGAATTATCAGATAAATACGGGCAGGATTTGCTTGTTATAACTGACACATACAAATCGTTTATTGCCTCGTCAAAAACAAGTGGACTGGCACTTGGCGGCTTGAATAAGATATACGAAAGCGTTATCAAATCGTCTTCTGCACTTGGATTGTCAACAGATCAAACGCAAGGGGCTTTACTTTCTATTAACCAAATGTTTTCAAAAGGAACTGTACAGGCAGAGGAATTAAGGGGGCAGCTTGCAGAACGCTTACCTCAAGCATTTGATTTAATGGCTAAAGGTCTTGGAGTTACAACTCGTGAATTAAACAAAATGCTTCAAAAAGGCGAGGTTTTAGCCGTGGATGCGCTGCCAAAACTTGCCGAACAACTTGAAAAAACATACGGGGCAAGCGCACAAAAGAATATTGAAACAGTTGGCGGGGCGTGGAATCGTTTAAAAAATGTGATTTCAGAAAGTGTAAATGATTTCAATAATGCAAACGGAATCACTCAAAAATTAGCATCAGGAATTAATTTTTTAGCCGACAATTTCACCACAATCATAAAATCAGTTTATGAATTAGGGAAGGCTTTTTTAATTTATAAAGGTGTTCAGGCTACGCTTAAACTTCGTGAAAATTACGATTTATGGCGGAAATACGGACAGGCAGTCAAAGAAAGTGGCGAAGCAACAGGGGAAGCAGCTAAAAAAGGAAAGGCGTTTGGAAACGCTTTAAAAGGGATAGGCATCACTTTACTGATAACCGCCTTGACTGAATTAGCATTAAAGTTTTGGGATGTCGCAAGTGGAGCAGAGGCAGCAAGAGAGCAACACGAAGCCCTTCAAAAATCAATAAATGAGGGCACTGAATACGGGAGTAAATATGTAAAAGTATTAATCGAAGCTCTTGAAGCAGAAAAACAGCAATTGGAACTCGCAAAGTCAAAAGGCAAAATAAGTCAGACCGAATATGATAAGGAAATTAAGCGGCTAAACAACCTTGCTAAAGTAAAGCTGCAATTTCAAATTCAGGAATATCAGAATGATTATAAAATAGCCAAACAAAGAGCGCAACAAGCGGCATCCGAAATAAAAGCACTTCGTGAACAAGGTATATCTGACAATAACGACTTGATTACACGAAGGTTTGCGCGTATTGACGTTGCCAAACGAAGCATGGCAGAAAGTCAGGCTATTATTAATGAATTACGACAAACTTATAAAGACATTGATTCAGATATTATAAGGAATCAAATCCAAATTAATGAGAACACGAAAAATCAAAGGGATATTATTCGTCAAGTAAACACAGAAATTGAATCCGTTCATTTGAATTTAGAAAACATTGCTGATTTACAAGGGGCAAGAAAAAGACTTCAATTTGATGAACAAGTGAGAGCGGCAAAGGATGCTGTTGATGCTGAAATGACGGAACAGTTGCGCCTTGCTTCTGAAACAGGACAGATAAAAACGGACTTATTGGATGAATTGATTAATAAGGAGCAAGACATGAAGCGAAAAGCGCGTGAACAGCAATTTATTGATGATGTTGCTTCCGAGAAAAGGAAGGCTGATGAAGATTTTACGAACGCGAAAAAAGAACTGAAGGAGAAGCGTGATGAACAATTAAAGCAAGGGGAATTAACTGTAAGTGAGCAAAGGCAGTTAAAGCGTCTTGAAATAAAAGAAAAAAAAACCATGGAGGATTTAGCTCGAATTGAAGAGTTAAAGCAATCCAAATTAACAGCAAAAGATCGCGAAGAAATAGAAAAAAAATATCAGATTGAACTTGAAAAACTCAACGAAGAAAGAGTAAGGCAGTCTGAAATCACAGGTAACAAAATTGCCATACTCGAACTTGAAAAAAACAAGGATTTATCCGAATTGGATCAACAGCGTTTAGATGATTTGAGAAGCAGAAACAACGAATTAATTGATGCTCAGATTGACTATTACGAGAAGAAAAACGAACTGGATAAAAAAGACAAAGACAAACAAAAAGAACTTTGGAAACAGGTAGGGGATTTGGCTAAAACGGGAATGAAAGTGATCTTAGATGAGCGCATTCGGGTAAATGAACGTTTAATTCAAATGTATGAAGATGAGCGCAACGCGGCTCAAAACAATTTCAATTACCTTCAAAAACTGGCTGAAAACGGGAATATAAAAGCGGATGAATCATTAGCAGATCAACAAGCTAAAATTGATGCGGCCACGGAGAAAAAAATAGCCGCTCAAAAGCGAATCGAACGATTAAAGCAAGTTGAAACAGCGTACAATATTGCGCTGAAAAACATTGAAACCATTTCACCACCATCCAAAGCCATCGCTAAAACAGGCGTTGACATTGCGACTTTACAAGCGTTAATGGCTGGCGTTCGCGGATTTCATTCGGGAACAAATACCACGGTAGCGGATGCCTTCGGAAATCCTTTGATTCCCGGAACAGATGGATACCTGATAAGAGCGCATGGTAACGAGAAGATACTTGACCCTACCAATTCACAGAAAACAGGAGGCATGACCACGGATCAGATCGCGGATGTCAGCTACAAATGGAGAACAGGGCAATTAGTTGATGAAAAGCCAGTTTACACCATGAAGCAGGTGGATAATACCCAACACCTGATAGAAACTAATCGCAAGTTAGAGCAATTGACAAGGGTTATCGAAAACAAACCTGAATACGGATTTGGAATTGATGAAGTGGTAAGAGAGGGTTTTACGCTTGTTTCGCGGGTAAAACAAGGCAATCTGACCCAAACCAAACGCGATAAATTCCTACTACCATGATCAGAATAGCCACAGATGACGGGTTTAATTTCCCGATATCCAACAATCGAAGCCTATCATTTAAGAGTGTGTTTCCTGACGATGTTACAGCGGGTCAAACAGCAAGCGAGGTAAGTGTTCAGGAGATAGACGTAACTGAATTGATTGTACGTAATGAAGGGCGTGAATACATCATGCAGCACATAGCTAATTTCAGCCCTGCGTACGGGATAAAAGTGAATGTGATAAGTGGTAACACGTCGTTACCTTATTACATTGACCTACTGGATAGGCCGCTTTTTGCCGAATCCGAATGTAGGGTAAAGATCAAGCGATATAAAGGACGGGATCATTTCTTTGATATTGCTGATGCCACCTCGTTTTCACGTTTGGCCGACAATGGCGTTAATTTTCCGGTCGTTAAAATACCTTATGAAATACACGATCCAAATGCGGGAATCTATGTGCTGAATTTATCCATTATGTTATTTAATGTTAGCGTTGAAATTGTAAGGCAGGTTAAAGCGTTGGCAGAAGTAAGCGCAGCATTTGTCGCAGCATTGGATATAAGCCCGTCACACGCTATTGCAGCGGGTATTATATTGGCGGCTCAAATCGCATTCACAGCGGCTTTGATACTTGCATTCCTATTACTTGCAAACAAGCTAATTGAATTGCTATTTCCAAGGCTTAGATATTTCAACGGGATCAGATTTAAAGACCTGATCTCAACAGCTTGTAGCGCTATCGGATTTACATTTGAATCAGATACATTGGATGCGCTGCCGGGATTGGTTTTTTTAGGCACACCTGTTCAAAAGGAAGCTAAAAGCATATTTCAGAACCTTCAAAATGAGTTGAAAGGCCAATTTTACACCAAGGGTTATCCGACAGATTACGATGGCAACATGGCCTTTTTAGGGGTGTTTTTACGGGCGTTTGAAATGATGATCAACGGGAAAACAACGGTAATTGACGGGGTTGTGAGAACAGAAAGGCGGGATTACTTCGATAACGTGTCAGGCGTAACGGTAACGCCTGGGCTTGCCAATCAATCTACCCGTGAAGACGAATACACTTATAACACTGAGAAGCTTAATAAGAGGCAGTATATCCAATATCAAACGGATGAATCTGACATTAATACCTTGGACAATAACAACCCGAACGATACCGAGGTAGGTACTAAGCTGAATTTCGCATCCGATCCAAGTCTTGACCTATCAAAAGGACTGCAAAAGATTGAAGTACCGTTCGCATTGGGCACACGCAAAGAGCAACTAACGGAAATTCAAAGAAACGCCTTATTAGTACTAGAGGCTATTGACGCTGGATTTTTAACGAATGTTTCGCAAGGGCTTCAAAATCATATTGGCGCACTACAAATTAGCCAACAATTCTTTGCAAAACCAAAGGTTTTATATTGCGAAACCAACACATACAAACAGACGGATAACTACCTGAGTAAGATTTCCGCAACCGCATTAAGAGTCAATTATTATTCAATCGAAAACATTTTAAATCAGGCCGCGAAAGTTCGTGAAAACGTGCCTATTCCTATGACGCTGGCTGAATACGAGCAAACAGTTCAGACAAGACATTTAACTATTGACGGCAAAAATTGCCCGGTTCTGTCAATGATTTATCAGGAAGACGATAGCCTTGCGATTGTGAATTACAATGAGCCATTTGATTGGACATTCGGCAAAATTGATACCTTTGTTATAAATTAAACATTGTGTGAAATCATGAAAATGCCTGATTTAAGTAATATGATGTCTGAAATAGATAAAGCATCTGCAACGCTAAATCATGGATTAAACAAAATGATCCAAGACAACCCCGAAGAGACAGAAAGCGTTCAACGCCTAATGAAGATGGCGAACGAACCAATGAATGAATTGAAAAAAAACATACAAGAATATGCCAATTTTAATCAAGCCCGGAACACTGGTATGTAATGATGTTTACGGTAATGCGGTAACAGATATTCCGACGGGCAACGCGGGTAGCATTGTCCGTTTGTCGTTTGATATAGAAGAGGATATATCCATTGCTTCGAGCGATTTAAAACCCGTTTTCTTTGATAAAAACAGTTTGACTTTTCAGTTTTTCGACTACGAATCATTGAATGGATTCGCTTTAAACGGAAATATTTTTATCGAAGTAACGCTATCAGGCGGCACTACAGACACGCAAACAACAACGATTACCGCGATAAATTACAACCTGTTCACTGTAAAAGTAGCATCTATCGCCACGTTGTCACCTTCATTTATTAAGACATATTACAGCGGATCAGACAGGGTGTTAATAAGGCAAACAGACTTGAGGGCTGAACTTATTTTAAACGTGAATTTCACGGATATAAATCTTTCAAATCTTTACGATTACAACGCCTCAAAAACACAAGGACAATTCACAGCAGCTACCGGAGCATATAGAGCCTCAACCATTGACGGATCATTTACCCGATTCGGAGGCGACGCAACAGGTGTGGGGGTTGGTGGATCAATTACATTGACACAGATCGGAAAGAAAAGCGGAATGTTTGATTTCTTTAACGTTTTAATGAGCCGAAACGCTGATTTCAATAATACCCGTCAATATTCAATTGTAATTGAAACGATTAACCCCACTTGCTTCCATAATGATGAGCGTCCTTTGAATTTCTACTTTGATGTTGAATGGTACAGCAAGCAAGGAGTAACACTTAATCCAACCGTTTATCAATGGAATTTTAACCCGTCTTATAGTGGTTGGTTTGGTCAAGCGTTCTTAAATCAACAGCCTGATAGCGAGGTTATACAAGGCATATCGGAAGGGTCGATCTATTACGATAGCACAACAAATCATGTCGTTCAAATACAAAGCACAAGCAGCGAATTAGCATTAGGGTCTGTTTACACATCGAACGATCAAACGTATTTTTATCAAAACTATTTTTCTCAGGCAGTTCACGGAATACTAAACCTTGCTTGGGAAATTGGCGGGGTAATTATTCCCAACACATACACAAGCATTCAGAATAATAACGGGGCGGGTTATGACATTATTATCAATTCAGTTGTTTACGCGTTAGGCGTTTACACCGTTGATTTCGATTTTGTTCCCAATCCTGACTTTGAAATATTCATGGCCGGACGTGCTGATGATGATCGTTACTTTAAAATTTGGTCACAGTCAGGAAATGTAAATCAATTGTTATTTTCCGGCCAACTCGAAAAAACGCCAAACGCAACCGTTTCACTCGACACGGTACAAGCTATTCCTGAATGGGCTAATTGGATAGCTGACGATCCTACGTTGATTCAGGATGGCACAAATGCAGGTCAAGGCGGGTTCTTTTCATCACAAGATAATGCACTACTGAAAGCGGAGTTGTTGTTACTTAAAAACAGACGTTACAATCAGATCACATTTGAAGTTGTGGCGGCTGAAATTGTCGATAATTCGAACTATTTCGTATTGGAAAATAGAACGATCAGCCTAACTGATCAGCCATATATTGACAGTTCCGGAATAACTCAAATCAACGTTAGCCAGCCTAAGAACGACGGATTACCCACCACAAGCGGGATGAATGACATTCGTGTTACGAGATTAGGGGCTAATCCTGATCAGGTTAACCAATTTGGTGTCGATCTGTATTATCCGGTTCAATTCAATTGGCGGCAATGGCTAACTGAACCCAATGCACCGAACCTGTTTTATCCTAACCAAAAAAAGAACTGGCTGAATTATTTTTCAAATGGTTACGGTATTTATCTCAGAACATTCTTAGAGGCAGAAACGGTCAACTACGAATATTTCTTTAAAATTGGCGATCTTTACGATTTCAACGAGGTGCGTGCCGGATTAGACCAGTGGCAAGGATCGGCAGCAATTGAATATTACATTGAATCAACAGGGCAGCAGGTAACTGGCTTGATAAAAGGTGAGATAATGCGTGTTAAAGTGGTGGTTACTGCGGGACCAGCAATTGTGTACGCTCCGGGCTTTTATTGGGGTCAAATGGCAATTGAACCATATCAATCAAGCCCTTTATTTATGCTATCAACCAATTACGATCACGATAACAACCCGTCAAGCCCGATATATCCAGTTACAGGTGAAACGCGGCTGTATTCAACGGTTGACACGCCTTCCCAAATCACCTATGAATCACTGATTGACTGCACTAAGTTGCAATCAGGATCGCAAACAATCTACCTTAAACATTTCATTAATAACGTTATTGTCGTTGAGCAAGTGCGTTTAAGTTTTCAAACAACCGTTCTGCCTTATCCGCAATTCGGATTCACGATTGATGAGGATAAATGCTGTGATATTATGAAGGTTTTTGCAGACTTAACCTCTGATGACACCGATAAGAACAACATAACGACGGCATGGTGGCCACTTATTGGTGGCGATACTATTCAATTTGAATTATACAAATCAAATTGCCAATTAGCCGCATATCAGCCAACAAACATTACCTTTCCTGAACAAAGCACGGCTGTTTATGCCTCGATTCCGTGGGTACAAGTGCTTTCGGGTGACGGGGCAGGAGTTTACACGCTTGTCGCTAAATATACCCCGCCATTCGGTGCTGATCCAATTGAAACGATTTGGGGCAAATATAACCTAACTCATTATTCAGATTCGGCAGCATTCGGATTAGTGCGTTTGCGGTCAACGTTCAATAACAACCAATTTATTGAAGGGATCAATTTCCGTAATTCAGCAGTAATTGACTGCTTGAATGTACCGGGGTTTTTCGGTAAACGCGATCCGAAAACAGAGGTTATCAACACGACGTTGAACACCCGAATTGTTGCCCCGACAAAGCGAGAAAACGTGAATGAATACGAATTGAAAACCGATCCCGTACAATTGTGGTTTACAAAGCGTTTGATTGATCTGTTTGGACTGAGCGAAACAGATACCTATGTTAGCTGCATCAATAAGCAGCATGAGCAGTACAGGAATCAAAGGGTGGCTCATTTGAGGACGGAAAAACCGGATTACCACACAGGAGGATCATTGGCATCTTGCGTGCTGATATACGGAGATAAAGAAACAAACCAACGAACTATCTATTAATTATGAGTGCTTTTGGCGAGATAATTACATTTATCGTTGACGAAATTCCTGATGTTGGCAATGAATTTACCAAGTACCAATTGAGGTCAACCGGAGAACTTTACAAATGGAATGGCACGGCTTATATTGTTGAATCAACAGGCGCTCCAGTTGTCACATCGGGATTCCTTCAAGCGAGTAATAATCTATCCGATGTAACAAGCACAGGCACAGCGCGAAGCAATTTAGGATTAGGTACATTAGCAACTCAAAACGGTACTTTCTCAGGTAGTAGTTCAGGAACGAATACAGGCGATGAAACACTAGCAAGCCTTCAAGCGATAATTAACGCGAATGCGAGGCCTCGCATATTGATATACATGGCTTCTGTTATTGGTGATCAGCCGTCGTCAGGAAGTTGGAGTTTACCGCAAGTTAATGGATTTACGATTTACAGATGGACAACCGGATCAGGAGGATCGTCTAAAACAGCCACGGCACGATGGAATTCAACACTTGGCTCTGATTTTGGATCGTGGCCGACAGGAGCTGTTTCAATTGAAACGAGAAGGTCAGCCACAGCAACTACATTTGTTCTGCAGTTTTTGGACAATACAGGGGCTCAAATAGGATCAAATATTAGCGTTAATCCGACAGCTCTAAACACCTTTGAAACATTTGTTGTTGATGTGCCGGCAAATGCTTATTGGGGTGTGAATAAAAAATTTACAATGAGGCTATCAATCACAACAACAGCGGCATCGGCAACTTTTGATGTTTACCTGAATAACGTCGAATATAAACCAAACGTAATTTAAAATGCAAGTACAGTTTTCAGATGAAAGAACAGCTTTGTTTCAAGGCAAAGTAAACGCAAGGTCAATGAAGATAATGCAATCTACTCAATTGTTGATTGATTATTTCATCTCAGTCGGATATACTGATTTTGAAAGCCGATCTAACATAGGAATGCTGAGTATTGAAATTAAAGACTTGTTGGTTCTTTATATTCTCGGCCTTACTGAGCCGTTAAAATCCAAAATACAAGCCTCTGAACTACCCTTTATGGATCAAACAGCAAAGGACTACTGCGTGGATTTGCTTAGTGAGTGATGTTCGTTTTTTTAATAATTATTATCCTGAAATCCCGTGAACTTCGCATATATCGAAGTTGTAGGTAATAAGCCTATTCAGGGTTCAGCTCATTAAACAACTTATTGATGTTTATCTCAGTTACTTCTTCTAATCCAGTAAGGCTGCGAATTACCTTGTAATGATAGCTTCTGTAATCACTACTATCCGAGAAGTAAATCGCACTTACACTTGCATTCAAGGCAGCCTTTGCATCAGGCTTACAACCTACAACACTATATAAATGCAATAGCTGGCTTTCTGCTTCACTCTTGCTTATTTCGTGTTTCAGGAGGTTTTCAAGTATTTCTAATATTCGTTCGTTCATATCGCTACTGCATTTATATTCAACGTTAGCGGTAATGCCTATGCCACCTTCGTAAGTTTGTTCACCTTCATAACGTGTCGCTGAATATTCTTGTATAGTTTATCATAGGCTTTCTTCGCCACATTATCCGCAATTAAAGAAGCAAATTTCAGTCGTGTAATAGCATCTAATTGTTTTTCAAAGTGCATTACATCTTCTACCTTATACTTAAACCCTTGCTTCTTTAATTGCTTTGCTATTGGGTCTGCCAATGCTCCGAAGTGTATTCCGAGAGTGGCACTACGCCTAACACGAGGGTTTGATGAAATTTTATTTTGCCGTTCAGTTTCCATATTGAGATTTGTTTTTAATAATTTAGTTCAGTTCTTTGAATGAGCATTTGTGAGAGCAAAATAAAACTATCACAAACCCCGAATCCGTTAGCGGTCAGGCTAATCGACAACGTAATCCATAATTTGACCAGTTGACTTTTGACCTTCCAATAATTCTGCATTTGTAGGTGTGACAATTACTGTTACGTGTGGGTGATGATTTTCACACAGGTATTTAATTACAGGTCTTACAACATCCTCAAATTCTGTTACAGGTGTGATTTTTCTTTTTTGTGAAAAACCTTCCATTAGTCTAAAAATGTTTTGGTAAAAAGGTTGCTTGTAATCAGGTTCGTCATTTGAAGTAATATCTTCCGTTAAACCTGCTTTTCTCATTTCTTCGTAATACTCTTTTGCGTTCATTTTCTTGTTATTAAACTTTGGACTTCTAAAAGCGGAGAAGCCCGAACCGCTAACACTTGCTTTGCAAAATGGCGGGTGAAGTGCTAATTTAAACCCTTGTGCCTTGAATAAAATTTAGTGCTTTAATGAACATTTGTGCCTTGAAAACCGTCACTTCGCAAAGCAGATGCCGTTATCGGCAAGGCTTAGTTTCTGTTCGTCCATGCTATTAAATTTTTATCGTTAATTACACCCCAAATATACCCACTTCCACTGATCCAAACCACCAAATTATGACATACGGTTTCAAAAACGGACAAGCGGCAAATCAAAATTATCTTATATTTGTTGAAAAAACAACAATGACAATAGAAGCTAAAGACAAGCTGATTAACGAGGTAATCAAAGGGGGGCTGGCTATTATTGTCTTGTGCGCTGTTGTTTTCTTCCAAAGGAACGACAATGCTATTGTTGTCGCAAAACAAGATAAGAAGATAGAGCAGCTCGAGATAATGGTACAGAGCACCCTGATCGAGTTAGTTAAGAATCAATCAGCCGTGATCCAACGAAACACAGACCATATTGAGAGGTTTGAGCGCATTTTAGCAAAAAACAAATACCCCGACTGATTAGGCCGGGGTTTGATGGGTTAATCGGAATCCTTAAACAGAGATTGTATCGTATATACCTTTTTGTAATCTTTGGCAAACAATCCTTTGTATGTGTGAAAGTTATCTTTTTCAGGCAATAAATCATTTGCACATCTGTATTGGACGCCAAACAAAGACCCATTACTTATTTCAAAGCAAAAACCTTCAACAAAGTCATCCGAAGAATAAAGACCATCTTCATTAAATATCTCTTCAAACTTCATCCGCTTCCTTAATTACTTCGTCACACATGGAAACCATGTCCTCAAATTCTGAATCCGCTTCACAGTCGGGATGAACATTGACTGAATTCCTAATTGATTTTAGCGCGCCCAAAACACCTTCATACTTTTGTTTTGATATACTTATGAATTCTTCATCCGCTCCATCAATTACTTCCTTAACCGGATAAACATCCACGATAGGCGATAACTCCACCTTTGGAACATCGAAGTCAGCCAACAGGTCTTTAAGGTTTTCTTTCAAACGCGCGGTCGCTTCCTCAACTGTGTGCGCTCCGACAAGAAAATACTGCACAATTTTCTTCCTTTCAGAATCACCATCATGTGCGCTATAAACCACCTTGCATTTGAACCATTCATCCGAATCGTCATAAGGAAATATGTCGTGGTATTCCTTTGGCGCGATATTCGTCACCCGAAATTCGCCACGGATAACCGATCCTAATTCCTCATAGATGCGCGCCTCGGCATCCGTGAAAGTCATGGCGGCAAGCAAATAAGGTTCTGAAACCCGTTTGAATGCGCCATTGTCTAATTGTTTGGTGTATTTCACCTTAACTTCAAACCAATTGTTCATGTTATGTTTGTTTTAATTGTTTAAAATTCAATCGAGTAAGTATTTCAAAACACTTGCCGATTTACTTACTTTTTTCCCTTATTAACCACGTTATCCATAAATTCTTTAGTTGGTTTTTTAAACACCAAATCAAGGAACTCTGCATTTTCAGCGTGTTTAAACAGGAAAAAGAACAGGAAGTAAAGTCCGCCACTTAGAAATGCTGAAATAGTTGCCCACCCAATGAGTAAATCTATTCCGAACATCAGGCAGCAGATAGCCGCGACAATCCAAACAACGCAAGCAGCCCATAAGATCAAAAAAACGCTTGCAATGTTTAGAAATTTTGGCGATTTTAGTTTTTTCATGGCTTTTTATTATTTAATAAATCCATATTCCTTTAATGCCGCTCGTTCCAAACGCCTCACAGCCGCAGCCGCATCAGCCCGAATTTCACCAATGACCCGTTTATCAACTGAAACGCTAATCTTTCCTTTTGGCGGCTCTTCCGGCCTTCCGATTTTCTTTTTTTCTGCCATTTTTATTGATTAATTAATTATATTGGTGTGTCCATTCGGAGCATTTCTCATCGCTCCGTAATTAAATCGGTTGCAACTCCCACGAATATACCCGCGACAATTGATAATGATATGGTTATTAGTGGGATCATTTTAATAGTTCAGTGTTATCGTCTGTAAAATTATCTTGAAAACTTGCGGGACAATTCGCGAATAGGCCTAGAAGAAGCTTGTTGAGCTAAATCAAATGAATCCCTCGCTATTTGTCTCAACATTTGCATAAACATTAATTGCTCAACTGCAGTCGTTTTTTCAAGACCAAAGGAGATAGCTAAATCAAAAGTTTCGTTTATTGTTTTTTCTAACTGTAATTCATCTATTTCCATACTCCAAAATTTAAGCGGTCAACCCCGTTTGAACCGTTCAGGCATTGACCGCTTGTAATAACTTGCTCCCATCTATCAGGGCGGGGAGATCCTTTATCTGCCTATTGCCATTATCAAAGCACTAAGCATATAACCCTTCATTTATCCGTGAAGGCCGGATTCTTTTATTTGCACTCCGAACGGGGATCGAACCCGTGACTTTGCCGTGAAAAGGCAATGACTTAACCACTTGTCTATCGGAGCGTTTGCCCGGATAACAATCGCTATCATTACCCGGGCTGCCTCACTACCTAATTAAAACACTATGACTGCAAACATACAAACTATTTTTTAATTAGCAATAAAAAAATATAAAAAATATTTAAAAAAGTTTGTTTAAACCTGAAAATATGCTAATTTTGTGGAAAATAAAGGTTATGAGTATGAAAGATTTTAAAGGCACAAAAGGTAAGTTTAATGTGGTTTATTTGTCTTCCACGAGTAAAGCAGCGGCTTTTGATTGTATATCTGTTAGGCTTCTTTTGGATAAAAACAAGTCTATTAATATATACACAGTAACGCCTTACGATTATTACCCGACAAACGATATTTATCACATGAAAAATGATGAGCTTAAGGAAAACGCTGTTTTGATCGCTCAAACCTTCAATGTAGCAACGGAAACAGGACTAACGCCCCGTCAGTTATTGGAGCAGCGCGATGAGTTGCTTAAAATAGCTGAAATGATCGTGAAAAATCAATCTCTTTTCAAATATCCTATGGACACCCCTTTTGAACATGAGGATGAGGCCGAGTTTATGTCCTACCTACTCCGTGAATCTGAAAACGCAATCAAAAAAATTAAGCCATGAAAATAAAGTACATGAGCATCACCGAAAAGATAGTGCTTAAACAATCAGCAGAAAAAGGTAACAAACAAGCCATACAATCTTTAATAGACGAAATACAACGACTTGAATCAATTGTGAAAGACGTTGAACACTCCATGAATTATTTAGATGAACAGATAAACAAAAATAAATACCGGAAATGAAAAAACAAAAGGTAAACTGCCCTGATTTCAGGATGGTAAACAGACCAATCAAAACAGGATTGGGCAACGTAAACAGATACGAACTGTACATAAAAAAAAGATTCCTATTTATTCCTTATTGGGTGAAAATCAGCGAGTGCGATCCTATGGATTTCTTTCTCACGGAAACGGAATTATTGGATGAGTTTTGGAGGTCGATTAGATTATCAATTTGGAAAAATTCTCCGGGTTATTCACTGGATCAAATAATGAATTACAAACAATCAAAAGAAGCAGAATGAAAAAATCAGACTTTAGGATTAAAGAATCCAGCGGACAATTCAGAATCGAACGCTTTTTCAAGTGGACGGAAACGAAGGGTTATTTGTGGTGGAAAAAAACAACAGAACGAGGTGATTGGTGTAGAATAAACTACCTTGGGGGTATAGCAAGAAATCAAACAATAGGTATAATACGCATAGAGGGTAGTTATGTAAATGGCTTAAAGCCTTTTAAATCAAAGGAAAAATCCGAAAAATACATTGACAATCTAATCAAGAAGCACGAATTATCGTTGTTACCTCCAAGGTATCATTTCTTAAAAAATGGTGATCCGGTTAGATTTCCATCAGGTCAACCAGTGCCGCCACCGCCTCAAAAACCAACGCCTAAACAGCAAGCATTGGACAATACTGTTACATTGTGGGCATCACTTGTAAATTGTAATTTTAGTCATCCTGATGCAATGAATGAGTTTAGATTTCATATTCACGCCATTCAAAACGCTATTGCTGCTGATGATGTTTTCGGAGAAATAAACAGTAGGCCAATGGCAATAGTACGGCATAAACCATCCATCAAGCCTTAAAACCGTTCATCACAATTGTGATAAAACACCGAGCGCATTAACCTACCTTTGTTGAAACGATAAAAATAAAAGGTATGAACAAGCAAATCATTTCAAAGGGCATTTTAGTAGCTGTTGAGCAGCTGTTAATGAATGAGACATATTGGTCATTAATCGCGATCAAAAACGCATTAGATACCAACGATTCAGATAAATATGATCAATACGTGATTGACCTATCCAACAGCATTAAGGATTCCAATTTTATGAAAATCCAAGGTCAACTAAAACAAGACATTTTAGACCATGCTGAATTGCTAAAACAACCCAAACAAATAACGGGATATTTCAATTTGAACGGCATGGTTCATGTGGCAACGTTTAATTTTTAGGGAATTTTATGTGAAACCTAACAATAACCTAACCAATCATCCTAACCTACCGCCTTTCATCATAATTGCAAGCAAAACCTAAATCAATCAACGTAAATTTGGTAAAAAAACAGAGGCATGAAAGATTTTAAAGGCACAAAAGGAAAATGGAATCATTTTGATGAAGGCGATTTGTCTATATGGAGTGAGTACATGGATAAAGTTTGCGAAGTCACAGATAAAAGATACTTGGGCGAAACAACTATTGAAACTGAAGCGAATGCCAAACTTATTTCAAAAGCCCCTGAAATGCTTGAAATGCTTCAAAGCGTTGTTGACTTACAAGCGGATAATTACGGTAGAGGCATTGATACTCATTTGGCGTTGATAACAAAATCAAAAGAAATTCAAAAATTAATCAGAGAAGCCACAGAATGAAAACATCATACTTATTCACCGACCCAGCCACGGGCAATCTAACAACCACCAACAACCGCGATTTAGCTGTTCTAACAGTTGGGATTGAAAACATTCAGGAATTGCCTCATATCGAGATTGAGTATCACGAAATCCTAACCACAGGAGAAGGCGAAGATGCAATCATCAAAGCGATGTTTGTCACAGACACGGACACGCGCCCGACTTTTGAGTTTCATCCTAAATTCGTTCTTTCTCCAGTAGTAGCTACGCCAATTGAGGATGATCCCGACACTTGGGGCATTCGCATGATAATCATTAAAAGCGGTTTTTACAAACGATGCGACATTGATAACGTGCCCCTGGGTGATTATATTGCTATGGAGTTAAACGTAGAAGCAGAGCGCATTTGCGACCGAATGAATGAGGAATTGTAAATAAATAAATCAAAATAAATGACAACAACAAACACACAGAGCCTTGCGCCACAAGAAGAAAAAGCGGCTTTATCGCAGCGATTTGTCGCAAGCGTAATGAAAGAAGTTGATTCAATCGGAGCGGGTCTAAAGGTAAGTGATCGGCAAAAAAGACTGATCCAAAACTACTTTATCAAGCTGGATCAATCCTTATTCCAGTGGGAAGCAAAGCGATTGAGAAAATCGGAAAAATACCGTGAAAAAATGGAGTTTGCATGGAAAAATGTCAACATGAATGCACTTGCTATGGATTGCGCTTCATTTGCCCTTGTCGGACTTGACCCATTGCAAAAGAACCATGTTGCATTAGTTCCATTCGCCAATTCATCCACTGGTAAAATTGACGTCGCACTTATGCCGGAATATCGAGGCATTGAATTGAAGGCACGTAAATACGGGCTTGATATACCTGATAACGTCGTGGTTGAACTTATTCGATTAAACGACGTTTTTGATCCGATCAAAAAAGATGTTGATAACCCTTCGGATAATTATCGCTTCAAATGGGGCAACGTGTTGGATCGAGGTCATGTGATAGGAGGGTTCTACTTCCATGAATTTATCGAAAATCCCGCAAAAAACAAACTTGTCTACCTCACGCTTTCAGACCTTGAAAAACGTAAGCCTAAACATGCTTCTGCTGAATTTTGGGGGGGTGAAAAAGATGAGTATGGAGCAGACGGAAATAAAACAGGGAAAAAGGAAGTTGTTCCGGGATGGCGTGATGAAATGCTTTGGAAAACAATCTACCGAGCAGCCTACAATTCAATTACTATTGACAGTGAAAAAATTGATTTACCACTTTCAGTTGTTGAAAATGCCGACATGGTAGCCCACACAATTGATGTAACACATACGGTGGTAAAGTCAAAGGAATTGCCGGAAAAAAAGCCTCTCGGAATTGGTGATATTGAAAATATTATTGATCTAATCAAGGGTAATTCAACCACCTTAGAGGCCGTCGAATCTGAGTACATCGTAACATCGGAGCAACGAGCCGAAATTATCAACGGACTGGAGAATGCAAGCGGAAAATCTTAAAATACGCTGTTCTGCACTCGGTAACATCTGCCACGGGTTAAAATTAGGTCAACCCGTGGCTTTTACCGAAAGCGAATCCGAGCGCTGGGCAAAGTTTCAAGCAATAACCAAAGAATCGTCTTCAAAGGACTATTTAGCTCTGAAAGAGAAGTTTGACCGAATCCAAAAAGGCGAACTTGAACAGTGCCAATTGACAACTGGCGCAAAGACATACATACGTGAACAGCATTACAATAACTTCTTTGATTTTGAAGGGTCGTTTTCAACCAAGGAAACCAAAAAAGGCAATGAGGTTGAAATGCGCGGGATTAGGCAGATTTGCGAATACATGGGTTATAAAGGCAGCAAGTTCATTCAGCGCAATGAATTATGGCTTCAAAACGACTTTATTCAGGGTACGCCTGATTTAATTAACCCCGTAGGTCTTGATTGCAAAGCACCATTCAAACCAAAAGGGTTAAAGCTGTTCAATGATGATAAAGACCGTGACGATCCAATGTATAGATGGCAATGTAAGGGTTATTCATGGCTCACACTTAAAGATAAATGGTATTTAGCCCGAATCCTTATGTCTTGCCCTGAACACCTGTTAAATGGCGTTATTTGGTCATTATGGGAGGAATCGAAAGAAGAAGGCAGACCAACAGAAGATTTTAAACAATCCGTGGTAGATATGTACGACTTTGAAAGCCGTTATTCCATTCAGGAGCGCACGTCGGTGATGGTTTACGACTTAACCGACCACGACATTTTAATCATGAAAAAAGCCGTAGAATTATCCCGCGAATACTGGGAAGAACTGAACAAGGAAGCGACCGAAAAACGAAACATTAAATTTGAGTTATGATGCATGAAAATGACTATCCAAACGGCCTGGATATGGAGCAATTTGAACACGTTGAATCAATATCTAGCTATAATAACAATTATTACAAGGGAGTGAAAAGCGGTGACTTGTTGTTTGAACAATCAGATGATGACAGAACAAGCCGGTGGTATTTAATCCGAAATTGTCAAATATTTTATTTAGGCGAATCGTATCTTAATTACGAAATGCTGCACAGGAATAATCCCGAAGAAATATGATCCCCGAAGAACTAACAGAAGGCGCACCATGCAACGGAAGGCCGTAAACGAATGCGAATGATCGCGCGAAGCATCGGGATTTTGAAGCAGGAATTAAATTAACAGTTAAAACAATGAATGACATCATAATAAAGTTTTCCGAATCAAACATAGGAACAAACAATAAAGGAATGAACAAGCCGGGTATCACAGTTATTCACGGTGACAAATCGGCATCAGGGTTAAGCCCTGAACTTGCAAAACAGATTGTTTGCCACCTTATAGATATGGCTTCGGTTATGGAGGTAATGAAAACAGATGATCAGCACGAAGCGGATCGGACGGATTAACCGCTTGTCAAGACAAATGACCCGCATCATCCTGATACTCATCCTAACATCCTGCACATCTAAACAGGAGCGGGTTAAATACCCGCCACCTATTAACGACTATCAACAGTCACAATTTGAAAAGAAAGTTGAATTAAAAAATACAGAGTAATGAATTACGAAAAAATAATTAAAGCAGCCATTAGCTGTCAAAAAACACGCGGCAAAATAAACGAGTTTTACGCTTTTGCAGGAAAAAAACAGGGTTAAAAACATCCCTAACACATCGGGAGGTGATCTTTATGAACACATCGAAAAACTGGAGCGCGATCTTTTAGCCGAAAAGATTGAGTTAAGAAAATTAATTGAGAATCCATGAGAAAACCAAACAAAACACGCGACCACGTGGCCGATATTACGGGCTCAACAGTCGAAGCATTCAACGGCAATAAAACGGCTCAAATGCTGCTAAAAAAAGGCATTCATTCACCTAAGATCAACAGATCAATAAAGGTAAAGAAAATGATTATCGCTGTTCCCGAGCGCATCAAAACGTTTCAACAGCTGTTGAAATGGAGAAGGGATATTCAATTTAAATACGGAGCGTGATGCCTTACCACTTCATAAAAACAGGACACAACCCGCCAAAGCGCGTAAAGCCTGAATTCAAACGCATTTTACCGCCAATCCATGAAGATAAACACTTCATTGTGACCAACGATTACAACGGGAGTAAATGCCGGCACACGCAAAGGGAGTTGATCAATTACCCCGCTGATGTCGCGTTTCTCCATGTTTCAAATGGTTATGAATATGTATTTGTTACGTCGAATAATCGAATTTTAGTCTGTAAATTAGCGCACAAATCCGAGCCGTCACCATCGGAATGTGTGGGCAGTAAAAATCAAATAAAAGGGTTATGAAAAAACAGCATTTACAGGAGCAAATAGATACTTGCCGTGTTTATATTAGGACTTACGAACTGCAATCAATCATTGAGTTGACGGCATACAGGGCAATGTGCAGCCCTGATGAATGGAAATCAGAACTGAGTGAGATTTTATCTCAAAATCCGCGCTTTTTATCCGAAACAGCAGAAGCGTATAAATTAAACAAAAAGACCATGGAATTCACCGCAAAACGCCTTGAAATCCATTCGATTATTGAGTGCCGAAATTTATTAAAGGCGTTGGAATTACAACTTAGTAAAACGGTTCAATCTGAGAATGACGGATTTGTGGATAATTTGCTTGCAAAATTGTTTCCGAATTAGATTAATCGCTATATTTGTACAACGGTTCGGCTTCACAATTAGAACCAAAAGAAGTTATTAAACGTCTTTGAATGAAGCAGGTAGTGAAGCCCCTGCGGATTTTAAAGACGTTTTTTTATTCAACAATATGCCAATTGATTATAAAAATTATCCTGCGGATTGGAAAACACGGATCAGGCCGGAAATATTGACCCGCGCTCAACATAAGTGCGAAAAATGCAATATCCCGAATTACGCTATCGTTTTACGTGGTGTTTACTGTGGAATCGAAGCCTATCAAGACGAAAACGGTGAAATATTTAATGCTAAAAATTCCGATCATATTGGCAGCGATTACCTTGGTGAAGTTGATCAATCAGGAAAAAATAAACTTGTTAAAATAGTGCTTACAATCGCTCATTTAGATCACAACGTAAAGAACAACGATTACAGCAACTTAAAGGCACTTTGTCAACGATGCCATAATAGGCATGATGTTTCTTTCAGAAAAGCGAATAGACGTAAGAATAAAGGCATTACTGATATTTTTTCAGAAACGAATTAACCATGGCAGAGGACAAAAAAGGTTTTATATTATACGCTGACCAATCGGCAATAGTTGGATTGCTTTCAGATGAGCAAGCCGGACTACTTTTTAAACACGTTTACCGTTACGTTAATGATGAATTTGAAACAGATTTAGATTCATCACATCCTGACCCGATGGTTAATTTAGCGTTTCAATCAATCAAGATGCAACTAAAACGCGATCTAAAAAAGTACGAAAACAAAAAAGTTGCAAACAGTGAGAACGGCAGAATCGGAAACTTAAAGCGTTGGAACATTGACCTTTATAATTCCGTAATAACCGAAACAATGACCATTGAAGAAGCTGAAAAAATCGCGAAACGTCGCAAAGTATCGCCCCCCGATGTTTTGCTATCGCCCCCTATCGCGAAAATCGCTGATAAAGGTAATGATACAGATAATGGTAATGATAATGATAATGATATAAATAATAATAACACTAACGTGTTATTTGTTGGTGATTCGGAAAAATCCGAATCCCAACCACAACCACAAAAATCAAAAATTGATTTATTGAAAGAAAGAGAATTGAAATTCATGTATCAGGTTAATCAGGAAATTGACATACCACCGGAAACCCGTGAAAGTTTTATCCTGTACTGGACTGAGCCTAACAAATCCAAATCGAAGATGAAATTTGAAATGGAAAGTACTTGGGACTTAAAGCGAAGGTTAAGCACATGGATGAAAAACGAATATAAATTCAAGCAAAACACCACAACAAATCAAACACAATCAGGAAATGGAAGCAGAAACCCCAATGAATCAAAAACAGAACGTCTTGAACGACTTGCTAAGGAAATGCAGGAAGAGGAACAACTCGCTCTACAGCATGAACGAAGCGCAAACAATGCTTTTGGATCATCCGGTATTCCCCGACATTCCGAGGGCTGAACTGGAATTGATTACAAAGTGTGACCGCCTACTGGTTACTTTCTTTTCACGTCAAAACGAATTAGACAGCAAGACGTTAGCAAGAGAAATCAAGCGGAAGTTTAAGAACTTGAATTTGGCCGATATTGACCATGTTTTTGAAAACATCATTGATAGCAAGACCGACATCAAGCCATTTTACACAGCCTCAGAGGTGATACGTGTTTTGAGTTATTACGATGTTGAAAAGGCGAATTTTCGACGGGAATTTTTCAAAGAATTTCGCAAAGATCAGCAAACAGCGGAGGAACGCCAACAGGAGTACGCCTATTTGCAAAAAGCGCTGCGGAGTTACAGTAATGGCGAGCCGATCAACATTTATCAAAGATCAGCCATTGGTCAGTATTTTGAAGATAAGATCGAAAACACAGAAATGATTGCTGACTTAGCTAAAGATAACGTAGCTGGAGCGCAAAGGTATCTGAACCTTGTCCATGCAAGCCGACAAAATGAGAACAAGCGGTCAAATCAGGTTAAAAGCATATCTGAATTGTCAGCCGGAATATATCCCGAAGTTAGTCCTCATCAGCTTGAACCAATGGCATGGACTTACCGGATGCTTTACGGATTATATTTGTTTAATGAAGTTGCCGAACCGAGGTACGAAAGATTTAGTCCACAAACAGCAAGAGAAAAGCCTTCCATATTTAATCACAGGTAAAATTTGATTTAACGTATCTCTGATGCGATTTAACGAAACTTAACCATCAAATAATACCGTTACACCAAACCAACCGAGAAAGCGCGGGAAATCGCTTTAAAATGGATAATTAAAAAACAAAGAGTTATGAATGAACAGGAAAAAATTATGCAAATATTGGAAAGCAATGGGTTTTTCAATGTGGTTATAGATGAACAACTTTTTCAAGGCGGGGTGCTTATAAACGCAGATTTTAAAATCACAGCGCATTATCGGACACCTAAAGAAGCGATAAAAACAACCGAAAACAAAAGTTTATCACCGTCTTTTGATCCGCCATTCAGGGTTGGTAGAAGGCAAATGAGGGCTGTTTTGGACGCAAACAGTAAGGAGGTTGTGATATTCCCTAAAGGCATGGAGATGTATGCGAATCAGTACGCGGAATTTCTTAATGAAACACTTGATAAATCAGTGATTCAGGAAGCAGTAAAACTCGAATACACCTTGGAAAACTTCAAAAAGGGCTTATTTGTTATTGATAATACTGGCTCTGTTTATTCATCCGATAGCAACAAGATTGTTGAATTTTTAAGACTTGGAAATCCATATAAACCCAGGAAATTTTTTTATTGGATGAACGAGGGAACATTAACCCGCGATTTTCACACACATTCAGTTAGACACCTTCCATTCGTATCACCCGGACAATTGGTTATGCCTGAAAAATTTGAACTCAAATCCGAGATACATCAACCCGAAAATGAGTTTATGAATCTTGAGCCAAAAGAATGCGATCAATCCAAAGAAATAACGATGCACGAATTGGTCGATCTTTGTCAACGATGGGGGCAAAACAACAGAATAAAAGTAAGTGTAACATTTGATCCTTATAAACCAGCACCAAACCGCTCATCACAATTGCTATAATCAAGCGTAAATAATCGCTATATTTGCAGTGTGTGTGTGGCCAAGTTTTGAATTTTTATCGTTTAGGTTGAACCTTCCCCCGTTATCCTTCGCACACACCCGACGGGGGGATGGTTCTCTAAACAAAAGTTGATATTATGGAAAATAGACCAACAGCAGAACAATTTTTAACCGAAAAGTCCGATTGGTTTGACAAATCACCAGGAGGAGAAAAATTATACTTTGAATCAGAGGTTATAAGAATGATGAATGATTACGCAAATGAATCCTTACGTATACACGCTGTTATGGGGCGAAGCGAAATGTTAAAGGCTTTTTCCGATTACGTTCAAACAAGAATATGGGAAGACGGTAATAAAGATTTATCTGAATTTGTAGACGATTTTTTAAGCCTTTAATTGCCCACTATACCAAAATTGACGCAACAAGTTTGAATAATTCATAAAAAAAACGCAAATTTAGAAAACAAGAACCCTGCATTGAGCAAAGCACGATGTTTCAACCTTGCACTACTGCCGATTAGAACCACAAATGATGAATGTAGCGCATCAACCCTTTTTGCTACAAACCGCTGTTACCTGCTGGTCGGATTATCAGTAGGAACTTTAAATAACAATAAAATGAAAGCAACAGGATTAAAATTGATTTGTGAACGTGCAGATGGCGAAATTACCACTTGGCACGATGTATTTGAAACAACCGTTGAAGATGTTATCAATAAAATGAAACACTCAAAACAATGGATAGGTGGTAATTTCTTAGAAGCCTATTTAGAGTTTGATAACGATGGTAAATATTACAAGGTTTATTTAGATGTTAAGGAGCGAGGGTTTAATCAGTTGCTCGGTTCGTAGCCTTGCAGGTAACGGTTACAGCTATACGTCAGGTTTTGTTTTTCACAAAACTTGCGTATAGGTGGTGTTAGCAGTAGTACGGATTTAAACCGCAAATGCTCATTCGGAGAACTGAACCTTTTTCTTTTCTTTTTTTGAGCGATGGCAAAAATAATTTTGAAAAAATTAAGAATATGAATATAGAGTTATTAGAAGGAGATTGCACCTTTGAACATAAAGCAATAAAAGATGGAAGTGTAGATTTGATATTGACAGACTTGCCTTATGGAACTGTAACCAATATTGCAAGTAGTGATACTGTAAAACACGGTATGAAAAATAAAACTAATTGGGATTGTGTTATTGAAACCGAAAAGATTTATGAAATAGCAAATCGGATACTTCGCAAAAATGGTAAAATGGTTTTATTTGCTCAACAACCATTTACAACTGAATTGATAAGTAAGCAAATACCAAACCTACCATTTAATTATAGTATGATTTGGAAGAAAGACCATTTTGCGAATAGTTTGATTGCTAAAAAAGCACCATTAAATTATTATGAAGATGTTTTGGTTTTTAGTAAAACTCACGATTTTGAGGAAATACACCCATTAAGACCATATTTTAAAATGGTGCTTGAATTTATAGGTTTGAATAAAAAAACTATTGTAGAGGCTATTGGACAAAGCGCAGACCATTGTTTTAGAGTTGATAGTTCGCAGTTTTCACTTTGTACTGAAAAAACATATAACAAACTTATTGAAATTTACGGAATTGATAAAATGCAAGGTTTTAGAACATTTGAAAGTATATCTAATGAAAGCGATGGACTTACAAGCACTTTTAATTTATGGGAAGGCGGGAAGTTTAAAAGCAATATTTTAGAATATAAAAAAGATTATGAAGGATTGCATCCAACACAAAAACCGATATTGCTTTTAGAAGATTTACTTAAAACTTTTAGCAATGAAAATGATTTAGTAGTAGATTTAACTATGGGTAGTGGCTCAACTGCTATTGCTTGTATGAATACAAACCGAAATTTTATAGGTATTGAAAAACATTTTAATTATTTTGATGTATCTAAAAAAAGGGTGGAGAAAAAAAGAAAAGAAAAAGATTTACAAGCAGAAACTCTATTCGGAGATGGAATGTAGTAGTATTACTGCTAACTTCAAGATATGCGAAGATCACCGCAATTTCAATGTATTAATTATTTAAAAAGCGAACACATGAAAACAGAAAAAGCAATAACAATAAAGCAACCGTGGGCATGTCTGATCGTTGAAGGGATCAAAGACATTGAAAACAGAAGTTGGGCAACTAAAGAATACGACACAGGAGTAGAAAGCAACATTGTGACCCCGTTTTTTTGCAAAAACAAAGAAAACGATCGTTTTTTTATTATTAACGAAAGAAATGAAAGCTGTTTGATTTACTTTTCGTTTAAAGGGATAGAAATTACTCCATTAGCAAGTCCAGAAGTACACCTTGGTATTTGCCGAAGGTAACTATATATCACTTTACAGAAAAACATAAAAAAATATTTGTTTTTCTGTAATTAACTTCTTATATTTGTCGTGTAGTTAAAAATATACGACATGATTAATACAAATTTCAAATCAATTTTAGACCTACTTAAAGAGTTCAAAGATGAACAAACTTGCATTGATCATTTGGAGGCTTTACGCTGGGATGTTATCGTTACCTCTCCATTTGATCCCAAATCTAAAGTCTATAAATGCAAAGGTAATAAATATCACTGCCACAACACAAAAAAGTACTTTAACGTTAAGACAAATACGCTTTTCGATAATACAAAAGTTCCGCTCCGAAAGTGGTTTTTAGCGATATATTTGGTTACTTCACACAAAAAAGGTATCAGTAGCTTGCAATTGGGTCGTGACATTGATGTTACCCAAAAAACCGCTTGGTTTATGCTGCAAAGAATCCGTAATTGTTTTGGAATCGAAAACAATAATGAACTTGAAAATGTTGTTGAAGCTGATGAAACATACGTAGGTGGAAAAAACAAAAATCGTCATGCTGATAAAAAAGTCGAAGGCTCACAAGGTCGTAGCGCAAAAGATAAAACACCTGTTGTCGGTTTTGTTCAGCGTGGCGGCAAACTCAACGCTAACTTGGTTTCAGATGTTAAGATTGAAACATTGACTCTTGAAGCTATTAAATCAGTAAAAGAAGCAACTACTATCTATACAGACGAATGGCTTGGATATAACGCTCTGAAACGCATTTATGACCACCACTATGTAAAGCACAATCAAGGCGAATACGTAAAAGGAGCAATCCACACAAATACAATTGAAGGCTTTTGGTCACTCCTTAAACGTGGCATCGTTGGTATCTACCATTTCACAAGCAAAAAACACTTACAAAAATACGTTGATGAATTTGTCTTCCGCTATAACACGCGCGGACAATTTGAAGGACAACGATTCAACCATTTTTTGACTAATCTAGAAAATCGCTTAACTTATAAAATGTTGATCAATGGAAAATGAAAAAGAAAATACGGTAAAATATTCAGGGGTTCTTGAATTAGGGAATAACGTTAAAATAGATTGCTATGTTTTAGAGAATGGAACAAGAGTTCTTTCTGGCCGCGAAATGCAAAGAGCATTAAACATGGTTGAAGAAAACGAAGAATCAAGTAAAACGGCAGGGACCAGATTAGTTAGACATTTAAACCAAAAATCGCTACTTCCCTTTATTTACAAAGGTAAAGACATGGACCACTTTAATCCGATAATCTGCTATAAAGGAGAAAAAAAGATAAACGGTTATGAAGCTACAATTTTGATTGATATTTGTGATGCTTTTTTACAGGCGCGTAAAGAAATAAAGCTATCAGCTAGGCAAACATTAATAGCCGATCAATGCGAAATATTGGTTAGAAGCTTTGCTAAGGTTGGTTTGATTGCGCTTATTGATGAGGCAACAGGATATCAATATGAGCGTGAAAAGTTTGAGTTAGCTTCAATTATGAAGCTTTTTGTTTCAGATGAAATATTAGCTTATCAACAACAGTTTCAGATTTCATTTTATAAAGAAATATTCAGACTTTGGAATATCCCATTTACACCCGAAAACATAAAAAGAAAACCACAATTTATAGGGCATTTAACAAACAAATTCGTTTATTCTAATCTTCCTAAAGGCGTGTTTATTCTTGATAAACTTAAATCAAAGACACCTAAAACAGGAGCTGGAAATTATAAATATCGTTTACATCAATCATTAACGGAGGATGTTGGCAGGGAGTCGTTAAAAAAGGTTTTGTATTCGGTTGAAGCGTTGGCTTCAATTTCAAAAGATAAAAGACAATTTGAAAGGTTGATGAATGAAAAATATGGACAAACAGAAATACCATTTACAGACCTTGAAGAATTAGATAGCGCACCTGAAACACCAAAACAAACAAAACAAGAGCCATTATCAAAATTCAATCAAAACCTCAAAAAAGCATTGGATTACAAACCTAAGAAGAGGCTTTAATTAAAGCCTCTTCTTTATTTTTATTCAATTAGTAAAAAATCCATTTTAGTAAAACTACCTTCAACAAAAACATGATCAACATCTGATATACACAAATTCATTTTAAATGATCCTGATATTTTTTTTGTCGATTTGTCAATGTATGTGATTTTAATTTCACCATCTTGGCCATAAATTCCGCCCCCATTAAAAGATTGGTCACATCCTTGGTTATTATATACGGATGATGCAGTTTTAAAATAGTTTAAAACCGGATTATTAGAGGTTATTTTGTTTTCAACGACAAAGTCAATTGGCTGAATCACCATATCGTTTAGAATGCTAAATGATACACTGTTGGCAATATTACCATCTGGATGTGTAAAAGCATTAAATGACATTGAATATTTTCCGGCTTGATTGACGACAGCCTGTAGTGATATAACTGTTGTTGTAGCATTACTTTTTACTCCGTCAACATAAAACACACACGTTCCGTCGGCTACACTTCCTGATGGCGGCTCTGTATTGGTTGGTGGAGAGTCTTCTTTTTTATCACATGATAAACATGTGCTAAACAAAATTAAGATTGCCGTTAATGTTTTAATTTTCATACAAAAAAAATTTAATAATTACTCAACAAATATATGACTAATACAATTGTGTTACACAATTGAGCGAAAAAAACTTGAATTTGTGTTCATGGACAAGAAAACTTATAACACAAAAATAGGGATTTTGCTAAAGAAAATCCGTGAAGAGAACGGTTTAACACAGGTTGATGTTTCTGCATTAATGAATATCAATCCGCAGAACGTTTCAAGCTACGAAAGGGGTGAAAGATGCCCAAGTCTGTTTTGGATTCTAAGATTTTGTGAAGCCTCGAAATTTGATGTACTTTTGTTTTATGTCAGGCTACATAAATAATATATGTAAACAGATATATGGTTAACTATTTTTGATGTTTTACTGTAAACAGGTATATAGTTACCTTGCCGAATTCAGATAACTAAAGACGAATTTAAAAAAGTTGCTGAAAAAGCAGGGGTATTGGCTCTTGATATTTTAACCTCAATAACCGATTGAAATGAAACAGCTTGAAATAAATTACGATTACAAAGCCGCTTGCGAGGATGCCTTGAATCGGATTAATAATGAGGTTGACGCGTCCGAAACATTAGGGATAACTAGGATTGATAACTTGTACCGAAAAGCAAAGAATCGGATGATCATGCTCGAATTAAATTATAACGCGGATATGTTTTTGCGGTGTTTGTTTGAGCCAACATTCACCGACGCAATTCAAGCAATGAAAGAAGATTTGATCAAGAAAGGATGGAAAATCTAAGTTAAATTTTCACTAACTTTGTTTAAAAATTAACAGCATGGCGAAAAAGGAAAGTACAGTTAATCAGAAAGGCAAGTACCGAGAGTACAACGAGCATCCGGATGATGAAGTTACGGAGTTACCCGAAAAACCTCTTGTTGATTACATAGGAGCTGGCCGACCGCCTGTTTTCTCATCACCCGAAAAGTTGATCCAAAAGACAAACGAGTACTTCAACAACGGGATGAAAAAACGAACCATCGTTATCGGTAAAGGTGAAAACGCCCAAACAATAGATGTTGAATTACCAACAATCTCAGGATTAGCCTTTTACCTTGGGTTTGAATCCCGTCAGTCATTCTACGACTACGAAAAAAGGGAAGAATTTTCTTACATTGTAAAAAGAGCACGTTTTTCCATCGAGCAATACTACGAAGAGCAGACCCAAGCGGGCAACGTTACAGGGGCTATTTTTGTGCTTAAAAACATGGGTTGGATTGATCAGGTGACAAACTTAAACATGAACCATGAGATCAAGCCGCTGACAGATGAGGAGAAGAAAGAGGCAGAGGAAGAGTTCAAGAACTTTGATAAATAAGGGATATGAGTTGTGATAACTGGAATGGTGATATGCCAAAAGAATGCAAGCCAATTGTTATGCCAAAACGAAGCTATTCATTTAAAGAGGGTAAGTGTTACGAAAGCAATCGGTTAGTTGGTGATGTTATATTTTACGACGGAATAACTCTCAAGGTTATTTATAATAACGGCTCATTTGCTGACGGCACGATCATCACGTTTAAAGCATTATAAAGAAGCTTGATTAACCACTCATCCTTAATCCAAACCACTCATCATAATTCACATTGATTGCCGGAATAAGTGGGCTACCTTTGCTTTGTAAACGATAAATAAAGAGTTATGAAAATTCAGGATTTTGAAAACAAGTTTTGGCTCATAAAAGCGAATGCAGACAAATTGGAAATAGCAAGGGTAATGCGAGACACAATGAATAAAGGAAAGGTAATGATGGATCACAAAGACATATCCTTCAAACCACTTTCGTCTGCTAAAACAGAAATGGAAATATTTTCAAGATTGAGAGAATTTTCACTTCCAAAATTAAAGGATACCACGCTCGGAAAATTATTAATATGGGATGCCTACGCGATTAGAATCAAACAAGCATAAAAGCAATCAAAATTATGCTGGGTACCAAATAGTACCCAGCGGTTTTGCGATCAAGTGAACTTTATCTTATTGCGCTTAAACTTTCATTACCTTTGCCTCAATGGCATGGGATTACAATAATTTAAGCCGAAACCAATTAAAGGCGTGGTACGGTGGATGGGTCAGTCGTGATTACGATCTGATTTTTTTCGCTCAGTTTTGGTATAAGGTGATCCAT
>Ga0073922_1000003_pt1 | contig 35996 bp, 31 predicted proteins | sample GWRWT2_2Sept14_FD_70955 | JGI IMG/M metagenome (GOLD analysis project Ga0073922, IMG submission 70955) | Sand microcosm microbial communities from a hyporheic zone in Columbia River, Washington, USA - GW-RW T2_23-Sept-14 | ecosystem: Engineered > Artificial ecosystem > Sand microcosm >...
GTTTTTTCAAATTTTATAATATCATTATTAAAACTTTTTTCATATTCTTTTTCATTCATATATTTACTTTTTGATGTGGTTGTTAATTGATTAAATTTATAATTTTTAACTTTATTAGATAAAACTTGATTAATAGTATTTAATTTATTTTTTGTATAATTTTTATTAAGATTAATGTTTGAATTATAATTCATATTATATTATATATCAATATTATAGATATATTTTTTCGATTTCTTTTATAATAGATTGACTTATACTTTTTTCTATTAAAAAATGTAATAAATTTTTTTTATCATAAGAATTTTTAATATGATTTGATAATTCTAAATTAATTTTTATATAATCATTTTTATCTTCTTCATTTTTTAATAATTTTCTTGATTTTATGTAATCAAAATCATCAGGAATAAAATATCTTTGTTGTTTTCCTTTATTAATTAAATTTTCATTAATAATATTAATATATTCTATTAAATTTTCAATTTTTTTATATTTATGAATATATTTATATGCACGTTCAATCCCAATATTTCCAATTGTAGAAGTATAATCACAACCACATAAAATACACATATCAATAAATTCATCATATGTTATCTCAAGTAATTCCAATAATTTATCTAAATTATATTCAGTAATTTTATTAGAATATACATTGAAATTTCTTAAAAATATTTTCCCTCCATTTGCTAAAATATCAGTATCTTCCGATAAACAACCTATTACTAAGTTACGTTTTGATAATTCAGCACACAAAGTTTCTGCTTCTCCATTAGCAACAATATATTGAACACCCATTAAACGAAATAATTCTTTACTTTCATTTATATGTTTAGATGTTACATAAATAATTTGTTTTTCAACTTTTTCTAATTTAAGTTTTAAATCATTTAAATTTAATTCATATTCTATATTAAAATCTTCATTTTGAATTTTTTGCTCAACATCATATATAATATTTTGTAATTCAAAATGTCTATTTTGGAGTTCTTTTTTTTTTTCTTGTCTTTCTTGTAAAAGTTCTGTTTTTTCTTTTGGAGGTTTTCCATCAAAAATATATAATGGTGTAATATTATTTTTATATAATCTTATAATTTGTTTTATTAAAAGTTCAATTGGATCTCCTTCTTTATATATAAAACGATATAAATATATACTTGTATCAATAGCTATAATTTTTCCAGAATAATCTGATAAATTAGTTTCTTTTATACTTGAAGGAGCATATTTTGTAATAATATGTTTTAAATTTTTTATGCCCATGTATTATTTACAATAAATAACTTTTTATTTATATATAATTTATTTATATTTAATATATTAAATAAATATAAATATTTCATTTTTTATAGTGTCATACGAAGAGAATTTCCTTTATAATATCCATAATTTTGTAAATCAATTGATAATTTATCAAAAGATTTATTCAATAATATAAAAAAATATTTTATATTTTCATTTATAAATTTTTAAAATTCATTTTTTTTTTCAAAAAAAAATTAAAAAATGATTTATATAATGTTATAAATAATATAAACATTTAAAATGAATATCGGTTATATTTATATAAGAACGAATGAATACTGGGATTTTTATGATTCTTTTAAATTAGGAAAAACAATAAATATTTTTGATAGAGAACAAACATATATAACAAGTGAAATCAAAAGAGGTTATTATATAATGATTATTGAAATAGATTTAACTATTTTAGATAATGTAGAAAAACAATTGCAAATATATTTCAATAAATTAAATCTACATATTAAATTTAATGCAGGTATTGAATTTTATAAAAAAGAAATAATTAATTTTATTATTCCTTTTTTTAATATAAATAATATTAAATATAAAATTTTATCAAAAGATGAAATTGATGGTTTAATTAGAAAAATAAGAATTTATGATAATATAAAAGATGATGAAAGTATAAAATATATTGAAAATATAAAATTAAATAATGAAATATATAATCCAAGAGATTATCAAAAAATTATTATTGATAAATCATATAAATATTTTCAAAATAATTCAAAAGGAATATTAATAATTCCTTGTGGAGTGGGAAAAACTCTAATTTCATTATGGATTACACAAAAATTAAACTCAAATACTATTATTATTGGTGTTCCTAATAAATTATTATTGAAACAATGGGAAAAAATTATTTGTATTTTATTTCAAAATATTCCATATTTAATTGTTTCAGGTAATGTAGATATTGAAAATATAATGAGATTTTTAGAAAATAATCAAAAAAAATGTATTGTAATAACTACTTATTCATCAGCACATAAAGTGTATACGGCAACACAATATACAATGTTTGTATTTGGTATGAAAATAAATGACGAATGTTTTCCATTTGAAACGGGAATACAAACAGATAAAGGAGTGATGAAAATAGGTAAATTATATAATATGTTTGAAAAAAAAGAAGAATTACCATTAATATTATCATTTAATGAAATTAATAAAAATTTTGAATATAAAAAAATTATTTTTGCTTGGCAAAAAGTAAATCAAAATTTATTAAAAATTCAAATGTCTAAAAAAATTATTAAATGTACAAAAAATCATAAAATTTTAACGAATAAAGGTTATATTGAAGCAATAAATTTAAAGGAAAATGATTTAATTATATCTAAATATGATATTAATAATATTAATACAATAGTAGCACCTCGTTTAAATAATGATCAATTACAATTAGTATATGGTTCATATTTAGGTAATGGTCATTTATCATATACATCAAATAATAGATTAAGATTAAAAATTATTCATTGTGAAAAACAAAAAGAATATTGTTTATGGAAAGCTAATATGTTTAATATTAGTGATTTAACATATATTGAAAAAAATGATTATTCAACAAAACCAATATACACTTTTCAAAGTAAAATATTTGATTTGGATAATGAAATATCACAAGATACAAAAAATGTTCCAGATTGGTTATTAGATAAAATAGATGGTAGAGGAATTGCAATATGGTTTATGGATAATAGTTCAGTTAGTAGATATGAAAATAATGATATATCTTCAATAACTATTCATTCTAATAATTATGATGAAAAAACATATATTAAATTTATTAATAAATTCAAAATATATGGTATTGATTGTTCTTATTTAAAAATAAAAGAAAAATATTATTGTTTAAAATTTAATAAAATAAATTCATTAAAATTATTAAATTTAATTATTCCATATCTTCATCATAATTTTAATTATAAGATGATTAATAATATTAATATAAATAAATATAAATGGAATAATAAATTTTTAGAATATGGAACATTAAAAATTACAAAAATAACAAATATTATTAATAATTGTTTTGGATGTGATAAACCTTATGTATATGACATAGAAATTGAAGATAATCATAATTTTGTTATAGGAACAATAGATAGAAATAATAAATATATTGATGGACCAGTTGTTCATAATTGTCATCATTTAACAACAAATAATATGCAATTAGCTCATACTACAAAAAAATATATTCAAATGTTAAATATTCCATCTGTTAAACAATTATCATTAACTGCAACACTTAAACAACTTGAAAGTATATGTGATGATAACATTGTAGTTTCAAATGATAATATTGAATATTTTGGAGAAATAATTGATAAAAAATGTTTGTTATGGGCAATTAATAAAAATATTATTTGTGATTATGTTATCCAAACTATTATTACAAATGAAGAACAATTAGAACAACAATTATCAAAATTTTATATTATAGAAGAAAATGATAAGAGATTATTTTTGGGAGCATTTGCATCTTTGAAAAGTATATTTGATGGACATTCACATCATTTATTAATATATTCAAACAATAAAAATAATTCATCGAAATTAATTCAATATATTAAAATTCTTTTAGATAATAATTACTTTGATATACCTGATTTATATTATTCAAATTATCATAGTGAAATGAAATCAAAAGACCAAAAAGAAATAATAAATAATTTTGAAAAAGCAAAGTTTGGAATAATTACATGTGTTTATTGTTTAGGAGAAGGTTATGATAATCATAATATAGATGCTGTTGTATTTGTAGATAATATGAGTTCAAATATTCGTATAGTTCAATCTGCATTAAGAGCAAGTAGAAAAAATAAATTTCATCTTAATAAAATTACAAAAATTATATTACCAATTTTAAATAAAGACGATTGGTTAGAAAATCATAATAATTCTGATTTTAAAAAAGTTAGAGAAGTAATTTATCAAATGGGTTTAGAAGATGAAACTATTATTCAAAAAATAAAAGTATTTAATATTGAAGTTAAAAAACATAATATTTCAATAAGTAAAAAATATATTGATTATGTGGATAATTTTGGAGATTATGATGATGAATTAACAACAAAATTAAGATTGAAAACAATAAAACGTACAACTCTTGGAACAAGTTATGAAAAAGCAAGAAAAATAATAGTAAGTAAAAATATAAAAAATAAAGAAGAATATTTTGAATTGTGTGAAAAAGATAATAGATTATCAGTTGAACCTGAACTAATATATAATGGTCAATTTATTAATTGGATAGAATATTTAAGTATTGAAAGAATATATTACGATTTAGAAACTTGTATAAAAAAAGTAAATGAATTATTAATATTACATAATGAAATAAAAAAATATTATTTAGATTTATCAATTGTTTGTAAAGAATTATGTAAATTAGATAATAATTTTCCACCAAATAGTTTATGGGTTGAATATTATAATGTTAAAGATTTAAGAAATATTATTAATATTGTTAATAAAAAAAGAAAATTGGTGATGTTATCTGAATAAATTATATTTATTATTGTTATATATATAAATATTTTGAATTTTGTTATTATTTGCAATTGTTTAAATAATTCATTTAATTAATCAAATATATCATTATAAACATATTGATGTAATATTCTGTTTATTGAATATCTATTATTATTTGCACATTTTTTTATATTTAGATAAATTTTATTGCAGTTATTTTCTACTTATTAAAAATATTGTAATTCATTTAATTTTTTATTATTTTATATTAAGAAATAAATTTTTTAATATAAAAAAATGATTTATATTATTATATAAAAATAATATTTTTAATATATATGCCAATATCAAAACAATATTCATGCAATTTATGTAAAAAAGTATTTAATCAAAAAATTGATTTCACAAGACATCAAAATAAGAAAGTATCTTGTATAATATTAACTGAAATGAAACAAATTAATCAAACAAAAGAAGAAGTTAAAATGGATAATAAAAACACACTTATCAGTGTGTTCAAAAATTGTTTAAATATATTGAGAGATAATGAAGGTTTAACTGGTGAAAAAGCATTAAGAAATTTATCTTATTTACTAATATTAAAATTACTTGAACCTCATTTTGGAAATGAAATTAATATTGATGATTATAAATATGATTTTAGTCATATTGATAATGAAATGATTGAAAAACATAAAAATAAATTATTAAATATTGCCCGTTTTAGTAATTTGTCAAATGAAAAAGAGGATAATATTCCTGTTATTATGAAATATTTATGGGATGATATTCTATCAATTTTTCCTACTACAAAAAATATATTTTTGAAAGATAAAGGGTTTGATATTCAACACAAATCAACCTATAAAAAATTAATTGATAAACTTAATTCATTTGATTTATATCAAACTGAATATGATGTATTAGGTAATGCTTATGAAGAAGTTATTCAAGATATTATGACTGGTAAAGTATTAGGACAATTTTTTACTCAACCATTAATCAAGAAAATGATGGTGAAATTAATTAATCCGCAAATACATCTTGATGGGAAAATAGATACTTGTGGAGATCCCACAATGGGTACTGGTGGTTTTTTGATTACCTATTTACAATATATTTTACAACAAGCAACTTCTAAAAATATTAAACCTGACTGGGATTTTATCAAAACAGAAGGATTATATGGTAAAGAATTAGAACCTGATACATATCAATTGGCAGTTTCAAATATGTTAATTTCATCAGGTCATATGTTTGAAAAATTAGATAGAGGTGATAGTATTCGTGTTCCGATAACAAGAAAATTTGATAATATTCTTGCAAATCCACCATTTGGAATTAAAGGATTAAAATATGATGATTTTCAAAGTCCATTAAAAAGCGAATATGTTCCGATTAAAACAGATAATGCAGTTTCCTTATTTATTCAAGCAATTATTTATATGTTAAAAATTAATGGTAAATGTGCTGTTGTATTGCCTGATGGACAAGATTTATTTTCAAAAACAAATACTACATTGATATTCATTAGGGAATACTTAATAAAAACATGTGATATAAAAGAAATTATATATCTACCATCAGGTATTTTTACATATACATCAATAAAAACGTGTATATTTTATTTTGTAAAAAAGAAAGAAGGAATAGATGTTTTGGAAACTAAAATTAAAATATCCAAAACCCAAAAAGAAACTGGTAGAGATTATAAGTTTTCAAAAACATATGAAACATCTAAAATTAAATTTTATGATTATGATCCTTATAAAGATATAAAACATTTATTAGTTGAAGTTCCGATTGAAAAAATAGTGAATAATGTATATTCACTTAATTATACAGAATATATGAAAAACGAAAATGAAGAAGAACAATATGAAGATAGTGTTGTTGTTAAAACACTTGGAGAAGTTTGTGAAATTCAAAATGGTAAAAGAATTGTTAAGGGACAAGTAGAAACAGGCGAATATCCAGTATTAGGTGGGGGTAGTTTTACATCATTTTATACAAATGAATATTCAAGGGAAGGAAGAACCTGTAAAATAAGTAGAGAAGGAATGTCATTGTATAATTGTGTTATGTTATTAAATGAAAAATATTATCTAAATAGTCAGGCATTTACAATTAAAACTAAAAATGAAAACATAATCATTAATGAATATTTATGGTATTATTTGGATAATAACAAAGAACAAGTATTTAAATGTGGAAGAGGAACAGCACAAAAAGCAATTGATATTGATATATTCAAATCAATAAAAATCCCAATTCCTTCGCTTAAATGCCAACAAGAAATTATAAAATATTTAGATTTCATATATGAAAAAGCAAATAAAACAAGTAATGAAAAAATTGCAGAATTAAAACAATTAAATGAGTTTTGTTTGGATATTCAAAAGTTATTTGGTGAAAATATAGTGAAAGAATTAGGTGAAATTAGTATAATTAATCCTGAAAATATGAAATCAGGACAATATACTGAAATTAATTATATTGATATTTCTTCTGTTAAAAGAGGACAAATATTAGAATTACAAAATTTAACAAATGATTTTCCATCAAGAGCAAAAAGAATAGTCAAGAAAGGTGATATTTTATATTCATCTGTTAGACCTAATTTAAAAGGATATGTATATATTAGTGATAATATTCAAAATGGAATTGCTTCAACAGGTTTTGCAGATATTAGAGTAAAAGACACAAATATAATATTGTCAAAATATTTGTATTATATTATGATAAGTAATTACATAACAAATGATTTAATAAGTAAAGCGAAAGGAGTACAATATCCAGCGGTATCATTTGATGATTTTGAAATTATAAAAATCCCAATTCCATCACTTGAACGCCAAAAAGAAATTGTTGAGTATTGTGAACATAATGATATACTCATTAAACAATTAGAAAATGAGATTAAAAATAATAAAAAACAAGCACAACAATTTATTACAAAAATTGTTAAATCACAAATTCAAACTGTAGCAATAGAACAATGTAATATAAATTCAATTTAAAATTAAAACCAAAAGTTTAAAAAATTAAGAGACCTCTTATTATATATGTTGTTCTTAATCATTTTTTTAGAAAAAATATAGAAATAATTAATGTAATAACAAATAAAATTATAGATGAAAATTTTAAATAATAAATAATAGTATCATTTATATTGTATAAATAATCATTATTTATAATTTTTTGTTTTAATAAATTAAGTGAATTATCTAAATAATTTAATTTATTGTCTTTTTCACGAATTGTTTGTTCTTCCATATTAGCTAATTTAATTTTTTCTTCAGCTAATTCTGTTATATTTTTATATTTATCTTTAATTATTTGTAAATGTTGTTTAAGATCAATAACATTTTTATTTAATTTTTTTGTTTTTAAATTTTTATTTAAATTATTTTTTTCATCTGTAATAATATCTTTAGCATAATCAAAAGATTTATTTAATTCTAATGCGCGAATATATGTATTAATATCTAAAATTTGATTATCTATTTTTTTTTTATTATTAATTAATCGTAATTTTATACTTTCCATTGTTTTTTTTTCACGTATTTTAATATCTTCATTACTATTTAATGGAGTTGCATAAACTGGAATACCTGTATTATTATTAAAATTTTGAGAATCATTTATTGATCCACCGATATAACAAGTATTGGATTCATAGCCCATGTATGGGCAAAAATTTTGTTCATTAGTATTATTTTCACATATTGCTCCACCAGTTTGCGCAGCTTTTAAGCATTTATCAAATGAAATTCCATCAATTTTATGAAATAATTTTTGTTTAAGTTGTTCGTTCGAAATTAATCCATAACGATAATTTTGTATAAAATTATTAATATCAATGTTTCCAGATATATTTCCAGATATATTTTGTTTTATAAAAGTTGTAGATTTTATTGTATTTTTTAATCTTTCTAACTCTTCGAAGACATTATTCATTATAATATATATATATAATATTATTTACCAACCAACATATATAATTTCATTTTTTGAGAAAAAACTTAAACATTGAACTAATTTAGATAATGGAGAACAATTTAAATTTAAAAAATCTGGAGGATTATATGGTTCATAATAGGTTAATTTAAAAGGAAATAGAATTAATAAATCATTAATATCATCAATTGGATATTGAGTTAAATAAATTCTAATTAACATATTTTTTGATATTTTTTGAATATTAATTTTATTAAAACGAGGTGTTCTATTTTTTCTATAAAATTGTTGAATTTTAATTACTTTTTTTTCAATTATATTATTAATAATAGTTGAAAAATCATGTGAAACTAACTTATATTGAGATGGATATCTAATATATTTAATAATTAATTTTAATACATCATTTGATATATCCATATTATATCTTAGTATTTTAATACTAATAAATAATCATTTTTTATACATATTTATAAGTGTGTGTATAATTGGAGCAGTTAAAATAACGACTATTGATTGATTAAATAATTGATTAATTATTTTAGATTTTAAATTTTGAAACATTATATTATATAAAGTTATAAATATATAATTTTATATATTTTTTATTATATTTTTGGATATTAAAATGCTGATAATATATAATCATTTATATAAATATTCATATTGATATTTATAAGTGTATGTAAATTTGACACAATTAATATATGTAGCAAAAGGCAGAAATGACGCTGTTACTAAAATAAAATATTTAGTTTGTGACATTTTATCATTTGATAAATATAATTTTTGAAGATATTTTGATGAAAAATATATAGAAGAAGTTAAAACAGTGCTTAATAGTATTATTTGCGAAGTTTTATTCATAAAAGATTGATTACTCATTATAATAATTATTATATTATATTTTTTTATATAATATTTGTAAAAAAATTAAAAATTAAAAAGAATTTTTTCATATAAAAAAATAATAGTTGCAATAGATATTATATAATTAAATACCCAATTAAATTTAAATATCGAATAATAACATAAATTTATCAATTCTATATTTAGATTGGATAAATAAATATAAATATAAATAAATATATATAAATTTATATATTTAAAATATATAAAATTTTTAATTTTTTCTTCAAAAATTTTTAAAAACAATGATATAGCAAAGATATACAAACTGATATTAAAAATAGTATTATATAGTAAAAAATATTGTAGATATAATAATATAAATTTTAAAGTAAAAAAATATACAAATGAAATTATATATATTTCAATATTATCATAATTATCAAAAAAAGATACAAATTGACGTAACATTTTATAATAAAATATATATTTATATTAATCATTTTTTATTATATTTTTTATAATTATGTTAATAATTTAGGTGCAATACCTATAGACATAAGTTCTTGCCATAATAATTTTGTAGAATATGGTACCTGAACCTTGCTAAAATTAGTCGTATTATCACAATATGTACATTTATAAAGATTTTTTGTTTGATTAGCGATGGCAACCATTCCACAATTTTTACATACAAAAAATAAATATTTATCTGATACATCAAATAAACGTTCTTTTAAGAAATATGAACAACCATGTGCTAACATACAATCTTTTTCCATTTCACCAACACGTAATCCTCCACCTCTTGATCTACCTTCACTTGCTTGTTTTGTTAAAATTTGATAGGGTCCAGTAGCACGTGAATGTTGTTTATCACTAACTAAATGTTTAAGACGATAATAATATGTAGGACCAATAAAGATACGAGCTTTTAATTGTTCTCCAGTTCTTCCATTATATAGGATCTCAGTTCCATATCTTTCATAACCAACTGATTCTAAAATATCAGCAATTTGTTCAACATCAATACCTGTAAATGGTGTTGCATCAGCATCACATCCCTTTAATACACAAGCTTTTCCTAATACACATTCAATTAATTGTCCAAGTGTCATACGACTTGGAATAGCTGCAGGATTAACAATAATATCTGGAACAATTCCTTCTTTAGTATAGGGCATATCTTCCTGAGGCAATGCCATACCAATAGTGCCTTTTTGACCATGACGACTATTTCCTGACCATACACATATACCATTTCTACGTACATATATAATATTAGATGGAACTTCACAACAATATACTTTTCCATTATATTCAATAATTTTTTCTGAAAAATTATTTTTACTATTTAATATTGGATTATTCATTGTAGAACGTATTACAGTTACTATCCATTGATCTGTTTTTTTTGTAGTTTCAATATTTAATTTTTCTTCCTTTTGTTTTTTTAGTATTTTATTTCCTGATAAACCAGAATGAAAACATAATCTTTGCAAATCATCTGCTAATTTTTCAGATCCTGTATAATAATAGTCTGTTATATTAGCACTATTTTCTTCGTCATAACATAGCAATGAATTTAACAAAATATTACATTGTTGTTGACTTAAATTCCATATATAATCAGGTAAATATTTTTCATTTAATTTACTAAAATAAGATAAATATTCAAATAAATCTATATCATAATATACATATCTATTAGTTGTTTTATCATAATTAAATTTTAATCCAAATTTATTAGAAATATTTATTAATTTTGATAATACTATATCTTTATAAATAGATATTCCTACAAATTTATAATTAGTATCTAATGAACCTTCTGATATCCATAGTCCAAAAAATTCTAACCAAATATCCATATCAATATTTATATTTTTATATATAAATCTATCAATTTTGTTGTTACAATTATTTGCATTTTTTTTCATCCACATTTTATTTCCCATAATATTTTCTATTTTTTCTAATTTAAAATGTTCATTTTGTAATTTTGCATATACATTATGATTTAATGTAATACATAAATTAACGTTATTACTATTATATTCATACATTTCATTAACATCATCATACACATATAAATTAATTGGGTTATTATATTCTATTTTTTCTCCATCAACTAATGTTGCTATTTTATCATTCATTGTTAAATCTTTAAAATATTTAAAACCATCAGAGGTTAATATTTCTGTTTTATCATCATAACAAGAATGTTTATCACCATTTTCAGGAATCTTATCAGTTCGAATTCTAACTTTAGCAAATTTATAACCTTCGCCATTTTTATTAGAATAAACCCAATCTGCATACCCAGCTTCACTTGGTTTTATATTAACACTTGCATCTTTAAATTTAGGTTCATTTGGCTTTAATTGTTTTAAAGGTAATATTTTACCAATAATAACATCATCTCCTTCAACTTTACTTCCAATTTTAATTAAACCATTTTCGTTTAATTTATCATATGATCCTTGTTTCATACCTCTTGTTAAGATATCACCATTTGGTAAATATTTTTCAGGTTTACAGAATTTTTCTTCTTCTAAGGTTGCTTGATTTTTTTTTTCTTCATCTTTATGTGTTCTATAAGAACTTGTTGTAAACAATCCTCTATCTAATGCACTTTGGTTCATAATTAGCGAATCTTCTTGATTATATCCATAATATGCTGCAATAGCAACAATTGCATTTTGTCCAGAGGGTAATTCATTACTATTTGCATGTATGCTCATTCTTGTATGTATGAGTGGTTTTTGTGGATAATGTAAAATATGTGCAATAGTATCCATTCTTTTATTAAAATTAGTAGCATAAATACCAATTGCTTGTTTACCTTGAGCAGATAGGAAAATATTACGTGGTCCAGCATTATGTTCGGCAAAAGGAATATTAGATGCTAATACACCTAATTGAAGAGATGGATGCAATTCACAATGTGTATATCTAAAGAAAGAAACATTTTTATCACTATTTTCCCGAATATTTTGATATGTCATTGCTACCATAATAGTATCTTCTTCTTGTGTATCAATATATTCAATAATAGTTTTATTTAATTTAATATCAGTTAATAAATCATTCCAATGAAGTTCTTTTTTACGTAATTTTAAACATAATTCACTATCAATATTTAGATTATTATTTTCAACAATATATAATGGTCTAATTAGACGTCCAGCATCAGTATTAATATTTATTTCATTTGCATTAATATTCCAAGCAATTGAAGTATAAATATTGATAATACCTTTTCTTCTCATAGATTTCAATGTAGTAACAAATGTATTAGGATCTTTAATAATACCAACCCAATCGCCATTTATAATTACAATTGTAAAATATAGTAATTCACGTGGTTGAACTTGTTCTAATGGAATAACATCTAATTCATCTAAATAATCTAAAATGGGTTTAGCATCATGATCGATTGTAATTTGACAAGATAATGCCATATTTTTAACTATTCCAATACTTCCTCCTTCAGGTGTTTCACAACTACAACATCTCATCCATTGAGTGTTATGTAATTTTCGAGGAGCTGTTTGTTTGCAATTTTTTTCAATAGGTGCAATAATACGACGTCGATGTGATAATGAACTTAGATATGATAATCTTCCTAATACTTGTGCAACACCTTTTTTATTTTTTTGTCCTTTTTCACCCCAATTACCAGTAGCTAAAGCATATTTTAAACCCAATTCAATAATATTACTTTTTATTTTTTTACTAATATTTATAGAAATTTCATCAATACGACCATTTTTAATATCTTTATCAACTAAAATTTTTAAATCTTTAACTAATTTTGAAAAATTTAGTTTGAATAAATTTCCCATTAAAACACCAGGGGATTCTACACGTTTATTAATAAAACTATCACGATCATCATTTAAAGAATATTCTAAATAATTATACAATAATTTTCTAACCATTAAACCTAAAAAATATGCTTTTTTTATTGGAGATTTACCAACATGTGGTAAAATTTCATTTAATAAAATATATTCAACATAATTTAATTTACTTTCAATAGATTGATTTCCTCCTTTAATATTAATTGGAATAACAATATATTTCGAAATATATTCTAATGCAATTTTTTTACTAACAATTGGAGAAGATTCTTCTAAAGAAGGTTTCAATTTTTCCATTAATTCTTTTGCTCTATCATTATTAACATCATAAACAATATATTCAATAATTTCTTTATCTGAAATTATACCTAATGCTCGAAATATAACAAATAATGGAATATCTGCTTTTACTTTTGTAATTTGAACACGAATTGTTTTACCAAAAAAATTTCCATCTTTTGAATTTAATTTAACCATTAATGGTTTAACATATGTTGAATTTTCAGGACTAATAGATGTAATTTCAGCGATATGTGAATATGTTGAAGTTAATCCACGACTTTGTTGAAATACAAATATTTTATTTTCACATTTTTTTTCAAAACTTACAATTACTTTTTCACTTCCATTTATTATAAAATATCCTCCTTGATCAAATTCACATTCTCCTAGTTCCATTTGTGTTTTATTTGTTTTTTCTGATAAAACGCAATATTTAGAATGCAACATAATTGGCATTTTACCAATTGAAATATTTTTAATAATTGGTAATTCTAATTCCTCGATAGAATTAGTTTTCTCATTTATACGAATAATTTTTTGATATATGTTACAAGTTATTACAGATGAATAACTTAAATTTCGTAATCTTGCATCATTTGGATACATAACAGTAATTTCTCCTTCATTATCATTAATAATAGGTTTGCTAATTGAAATATCACCAAATGTTACATGATATTCTGTCATATATTTACCAATTTCTGGATTATAATTATAATGAGAAATAATTGGATTGAATTCATTAACAATTTTTTGAAGTTTAGTATCAATAAAATGATTATAACTATCAATTTGATGTTTTATTAATACTTTTTTATCTGCAAAAAAAGAATCAATGACATCCCATGTATAATTTTCCCAATTAAAATTATTATTAGTCTGCATTTTATAATTATAATATATATTTTTCTTAAGTAGTTTTATATTATTTTTATTTCATTTTTTTTTAAATATATAATATATAAAAAAACCTTATTATATAAATAATATAATTTATATTATATATATTTAAATGTCAGGAACTATTTATAGAAATAATAGAAATAATAGAAGAACTTTTATTGATAGAATAAATTATAATTCTTCTAATAAAAGAATTCGAACTAATTCTGATTCAAATATATGTAGAATACCATTTATTATTAATTTTAATGAAATCAATGCACAATCAATATCAAATGAAAAACCTAAAGAAGAAATAGATAGTTTTTATAATGATAGAAATTATGATGAAATTATTTTAAAAAAAATAGAAACACTTGATGATTTAATAGAATTAGCAAAATTATATAATCCAAATTTTCCAAATAAAAAATATAATATTAATGTTAAAAAATTATTTGATTTAGTTGAACCATTAACTGAATTAAAAAAAATGATAGGTATGAAAAAAGTAAAACAAAATGTAGTTGATCTTATATTGTTTTATTTACAAGATTTTGAAAAATATACAAATAATATGTTACATACAGTAATTTATGGTCCTCCTGGATGTGGAAAAACAGAATTAGCAACAATTTTATCAAAAATATATTGTAAAATGGGATTGATTAAAAATGATAAAATTATTATAAAAAAACGTTCAGATTTAATTGGAGAATTTTTAGGTCATACTGCTAAACAAACACAAAAATGTATTGATGAAGCATTAGATAGTGTATTATTTATAGATGAAGCATATTCACTTGGAAATAAAGAGCAAAGGGATTCATTTTCAAAAGAATGTATTGATACTATAAATCAAAATTTAACAGAAGGAAAAACTAAATTTATTTGTATAATAGCTGGATATAAAGATGCATTAGATAAATGTTTTTTTTCTTATAATGAAGGATTAGAAAGGAGATTTCCATTTAAATTTACAATAGATCCATATAATGGAGAAGAATTAAGATTAATATTTATTAAAATAGCGTATCAAAATGGTTGGGAAATTAATGATTTAAAGGATATTAAAATAGAGTTTTTTGAAAAAAATAAAAATTATTTTAAATTTTGTGGAGGAGATATGGAAACATTATTTCATTTTACAAAAATTTCACATGCAAGACGTGTATTATTTTTAGCTAAAAATTTAAAGAAAAAAATAATATTTGAAGATATTGAAAAAGCATTTAATATGTTTATTATTGATGATGATATTAAAAAAAGAAATTTATTAGATGATAGTATAAATATATATAAATCATTATATATATAATTTTTTATAAAAAAAATTATTCACAAATACTGATATTAGTGCTTTCTTCTATTGGAATCCATTTATTAAATTTAATAGAATATTGACATTTCATAATTAATTTATTATTTTTTGATGTTAATATATTAAGTTTTTTACTTATAATTAAATCAGGAATTCCCGCATAACCATATTTAATAAGTTGATTATATTTATTATGATAATATAATTCATAAATATCAGGTAAATCTGTTTTTTTAATTTGAAAATTAAATGGATTTGTTTTATTTATAATATTTAATTGATTATTTGTTTCATCTTTATTTAATTCATTTATATTGCTATTATCATTTATATTGTTGTTATCATTAATAATAGTAGTATTATTAATAATATCATTAACACTATTTATAATATTTGCATTTATATTACTATTGATAGTATTATTCATAGTATTATTCATAGTATTATTCATATTATTATTCATATTATTATTCATATTATTATTCATATTATTATTCATATTATTATTAATATTACTATTGATATTATTCATAGTATTATTGGTAGTATCAATATTAGTAATTGTATTATTATTTTTATCAGTACGAAATTCTGGGAAAATATACATAAAACTTTTTTTAAAATTTTTTTCATCTTGGATAAAGATTCCACTTATTTTATACGGAACTGATTTAATATAAGTTTCATATAAATCTTTTAAATAATTTAATGTAAATAATTCTTTAATATCAATTATACAAGAATCAATCATTTGATCTTTATAATATTCGGTTGTTAAAATATTTTTCAATAATTTGTTTCTTTCAGATAAAGTATGAGATTTCAATATATTTTCATTTTTATATACTAAAATATCATTTATAACAAAAATCCATTTATTATTATTATTTTTGATTAATTCTCCATCAAACAAAGTATTATTATATAAATCATCATTAAATCTAAAACGAATATAAATCATATCTTCTCTTTTTTTATTGATAAAAATTGAATTTTTTTTTTTATCAATTGTTGTTAAAAATAAAAAATATTTATGTCCAAAAGTATTAATTGAAACTTTAAAATTAGTTGAATTAATTTGATGTATATTATTTTCATTTAAAAAATTATAATATTTATCGGAAATATTTAGATCAGTTAAATTTTTAATAGAATTTTTAATATTATTTTTTATATCATTTGATATAATTTGCAATGCTTTTTTATTACCAAAAGTTGTAGGTTTCATATTGTTTTATATTAATAAATAATTCATTTTTTTATATAATATTAGTTAAAAATTAAATAATTATTATGTATAATAGTAAAAATCATATAAAGAATGATTTTCTATATATAGAATATGAAAGAAATATATACCATTGAATTTATTAATACAATAACATATAATTTTGATAAATGTAATTTTAATGATTTTTTAGAAATGTATAAAAATTTAATACAAGAAGATAAAATTAAACCAATATATTGTTTAAATAATAAATATAATTTACAAAATAAAATATATAAACCGATAAAATTTCGTTGTACAAATGAAAATAAATGGGCTCCATCAGTTCCTAAAACAGAAATAGAAAAAATTAAAAAAACTATAAAAATTATATTAAATAAAATAACAGAAAAGAATTATAGTATATTAATTGAAACATTAATGTGTGAAATTAATAAATTTACAATGATTGATGCAATTGAGATTTTAGTTTCAGAAATAGTTGAAAAAATTATATTTGATACAAATTTTCATAATATATATATAAAATTATGTTCTAAAATATGGGAAATGAAAAATTTTCATAATAATTTAATTACAATTATTTTAAATGAAAATAATAAATATTATTGGTATTTAAATACAACAAAAGAAAATAATGAATTAAATGGTCCATATGAAAATGAAGATGATATAAGAGAAATTACTGATAAAAAAATAAATTTTAAATATTATTTAATGAATGAATTGCAAAATAGATATAAATTAAAAGATTTATATATTGAAAAACTTAAAAATAAAAATTTAGATGATGATATTAGATTTTTATATAAAAAGAATATATTTGCAATATTAGAATTTATTGGTAAAATGTATAAAAAAAATATAATTAGTGATAAAATTATACATATAATATTAACTGATTTAATACATTATAATATAAATTTTGAAAAACAACCAGAAGAATGTTATATAGAAGGTTTTTGTATATTATGGAATACTATTAATAGTAAATTAATAGTGAAATTTTCAGAAGAACTTGTTCATGAATATTTTAAACATATAACAATGAAAATATTAAAATATAATTGGTGTGTTCGTATTGAATTTATGTTAGAAGATATGATAGAGACATATAAAAAAATATATAAAATAACAGATGAAAAAGTAGAACAAAAAGTGTATATTAAAATAGATAGAAAAATGGATGAAATAGATGAAATTAATAAATATGTTAATGAATATTTAATTAATAGTAATATAGATGAATTAACAATAAAATTAAAAGATGTAGATAAATATAAATTAATAGAATTATTATTAAATAAAGTAATAGATATTGATGTTAAAAAACAAAAATTATATATTAATTTATTTAAAAAAGAAAATTTTATAAATTATGAAATATTTTATCAAATATCATTAAAATTTCTTGAAAATATTCAAGAAATTATGTTAGATATACCAATGGCAAAAGAAAATTTATTATCATTTATTAGTAATTTTGTAAAATATAAAGGTTTTAATAATTTATTATTATTATTATCCGATTAGTTTAGGATGTCCAAATAATTGTAAAAAATAACAATTTTTTTTCAAAATATGTTGATAATTTTTCCATGAATCATAATCACCAAATTTTTTATTTAACATCCAAACATATGTTTTCTTTTTTTTCAATTTATATTTTCTTGATGATAAATTACTTTTTTTTTTTCTAATTAATTTTTGTTTAACAATATTAAGATCAACTAATGAACAACCAATATCATATAATTCTTGTAAGCTATACTCAATATAAGGATAATATTCAAATAAATTTTGAGAACGAATATTACATATATTCATTCCAGAATAAACATTATATTCACTTTCTTTTAAATATTTTAAAGGTTTTTGATTCATTATATAAATAAATTTATATATAATGAATTTCATTTTTTTTTATATAAAGTTAAAATAAATAAAACAAAAATTAAAATAAAAGAAGATAAAATATATTTATTTTTATATTTATAATTAGAAAATTGTTCTACAATAGTAGTATCATTTATATTATATCTATTACCATCTAATAATTGATATGGATATGTAACAGTTGGTTTTCCATTAATAAAATTATTTATATATGGAAATGTTTTATATTTATCATTATATTTATTATCATAATTTGGGAATGGATAAAATGGACTATTTGAAACAAGAACATCATTTCTACGTTTTAATTTCGGAACATCTACAGTATATTTATGTTTATTTAATGAATTATAATTATAATCTACTGCAAAATCATTTCCTCTTACAAAATTAGCATTACTTCCTCCATTTGCACATATATTTCCTAATATATTTTGTTTTTTAGAATAAACCATATTACAAGTTGGTATATTTTGAGAAAATTTTTCTATTGAATCAAAAAATAAACATGCGGGATCATTATCTATATTATTTCGTGGAGATCTTGCTAATAATGCTTTTTTGTAAACAGCAGTATTAGGAGCAATTGCATAATTATATTTTTGTTTTAGAAAATTACTTTGAGGAACATTTTCAACAATTGGATTATTTAATACAGCAGGTGAAATTATCATTGAATTTGGAAATGAATTATTAATCATATATAATATATTAAGATAATTTTATCGAACATAACGGTATGTAATATATTCTCCAGATGCAGAACTTGTTCGAATAATTTTAAACATATCTCCTGATTTTAATCCATAATATTTTGTAATAGGATCTTTTACAGATATTTTGGGCAATTGTGATTTTGTAATATTATATTTTTTTAAAACTAAATTAATTTCATCATTTGAAAGTGGAATGTGTTTAGGAACTAAATTATGTTTAGTTACATTAATAATTAAATCTTTAATCAAAAATATTTCAACATTTTTATATAATTCATTTGCTAATTCTTTCTCAACAGTTATATTATATTTTTCTTTTAATATTATAATAATATTAATTTCATCACCATAATCTGTTTTAATTTGTTCAACAATATTATCTAAATCTTTTTTACTAAATGATTTAGATTCTTTAAAAAAATAACCAATGATTTTTTTATCAATATCTAAAATATCATAATTATTTTCTTCATACATTATATAAAATTCTTGAAAATTAACATTATTTGATGGATCTATTTTATATCCTCTATCAGTTAACAGTTCAATTAATGTTTTTCTTACATTAAAAATATTATTAAGTTCCATATTATATTATAATAATATTAATTTCATTTTTTATATATATTTATAATTTTTATGTAATATATTTTTTATATATAAAAAAATAATTATAATATAATTTATGAATATTATTATTGATATTAAAGAAAATAAGAAATTTACAGATTCTTTACTTAATAATAATATTATATTTGAATCTAGATTATTAGATATAGGAGATATAATGTTTATCTATAATAATGAACCATTACTAATTATTGAAAGAAAAACAATTAATGATTTGGCTTCTTCATTAAATGATGGACGTTATCATGAACAAAAAATTAGATTAAAAAATAGTGATATTAAAGTTTTATATGTAATAGAAGGAATATATGAAGATCTAAATAAAATATATAATAAAACTTTTGATTATGAAAAATATAAAGGATGTATTATAAATACAATGATACGAGATGATATACCAGTTTATAATACAAAAAATATGGATGAAACAATTATTTTTATTAAAGATTTGAGTAAAAGATTACCAACATATGAAAAATATATAAAAAAAAATAATAATTATGAATCTTCAATTAAAATGAAAAAAAAAGATAATATTACATCATATATATGTTATATAAATCAATTAAGACAAATACCAAATGTAGCTTTACAAACAGCTGAAAAAATATCTGAAATATATCCATCAATGTTTCAACTAATTAAATCATATTTATCTTGTGATAATCCAGAAATGATGTTATCAAATATATATATAAATCAAAAAAGAAAATTAGGTAATATAATTAGTAAACAAATATATGAATATTTACAAAATGATATAAAAAATATAAATATTTAATATGTATCACCATGAAAATAAATATATATGCAAGTGAATTAGCTACAATTTTAGGTATTAATCCTTATCAAAAAATTAGTGAATATTTAATAAAATTATGGGAAAAGAATAATCCATTAGATTATGATAAAACATTAGATATAATTGAAAAGACACATAATATAAAATTTTCTGAAAAGATTAATGATTTAGATAATATTAAAAATATAAGTAAAGAAAATGGAATTGATATTAAGAAATTAGAAGAATGTTTAAATGCAACGAATACAAAAGAATTACAAGAAAAAAAACAAATATTATTAAAAGAGTTAAGTGAAAAAATTAGTGCAGAAAAGAAAAAAGAATTTGAAAAACAATTAGAAAGTTTAACAAATAAAAATTTTGGAATTAATAATGAAAATAATGCATTAGAATTATATAAAATGAAAACTGGTAAAACAGTTTTAATTAAAACAAAATATATCAGTAAAAAATTATGTATATATAATAATGTTGAATGGTATATTGGAGGAAAAATAGATGGGATAACAGAAGATAATATAGTAATAGAAATTAAAAATCGTATATATAAATTATTTGGAGTAATAAGAGAATATGAGAAACCACAATTACAAGCATATATGTATATATTAGGATTACAAAAAGGAAATTTAGTTGAAAATTTAAAAAATGGCAACAGTGATATTAATATTATAGAAGAAAATTTTGATGAAGAATATTGGAATACATTTATATTAAAAAAATTGAATAATTTTATAAAATTATATAACTTAATTTTAGAAGATATTAATATGAAAATATTTATAATAACTGAAGAGGAAGAAAAAAAAGAACAATTTTTAAAAAAAATGATAAATATGTAATAAATTTATTAATTCATAATTTGAATTAATAAATATTTGTATAATAATCTAAAATATAATATAGAAAAATATAAAATTATATATAAAATTATAATGGATAAATATATTTGTGAAAATTGTGGTAAAAAATTTAAACAAAAAGTGTATTATATAAAACATTTGGATAAAAAAAATCTTTGTATTATTAAAAATATTCGTAATGAAGGATTGGATAAATTTTATACAATACCAAAATATTCTAAAAAATGTATTGATAAATTATTTGAATTATATAATATATTAAATTTTGATTTAATTATTGAACCAAGTGCAGGAAATGGAAGTTTTTTTAATCAAATAGAAAGTGATAATAAAATAGGAATTGATATATCTCCTGATAATACAAATATATTAAAAATGGATTTTTTTAATTATACACCACCAATCGATAAAAATAATATATTAATTATTGGTAATCCACCTTTTGGAAAAATTAGTTCAATTGCTATAAAATTTTTCAATCATTCTGCTAAATGGTCAAAAATTATAGCTTTTATTATTCCAAGAACATTTAGAAAACAAAGTGTTCAAAATAAACTTGATAATAATTTTCATTTAATTTATGATGAAGATGTTCCAATAAAACCTTGTCAATTTATACCAAAAATGATGGTAAAATGTTGTTTTCAAATTTGGGAAAAAAAAGATATAAAAAGATTATATATAGATTTACCAACAAAACATAATGATTGGAAATTTTTAGAATTTGGACCTATTGACAAATATGGACAACCTTCTCCACCAAACAATGCTGATTTTGCATTGCGAGCATATGGTGGAAAAATAGGTGAAATAAAAATTGATAAATTAAATGAATTAAGACCAAAAAGTTGGCATTGGATTAAAAGTAATATTACTAAAGAAGATTTAATTAATCGATTTAATAAATTAGATTATTCAAATAGTGTAAATACTGCAAGACAAAATTCAATGGGAAAAGGTGAGCTCGTGAAATTATATAATAATTTCATTAATCCTATATTGTAATAATTCATTCCAACATTTATCTCCATATTTTGGACGAAGTGCATATTCTTTTTGATTAGTTATATCATCTAAATCATTTTGTGTTATTTCACCTAATTCGCCAATAGTTCCGTGTGCATAACTACCATATTTTAAAATAAAATATTTAATTTGTTCTTTATTTAATTTAAATATAAATAATTCACCGAGTGAATTTAAATTTGCATAATCAATATAATATGCTGTTAATGTATATTCACAATTATGATTAATTCTTAATTGAACAAAATTAAATTTATTATTTTCTTTTCCTCCATTGGAGGCTTTTATCTCAATATTAGTTTCATTGTATTTTAAATCACCATTACAGGAAGATGCATTATTTTTTGTCATATTATATTTAAATTTAATATAATTTTCTAATATTGGACCAGTATATTGACCTGATAAATTACTATATTTACAATACATATGAGCATCTTTTAATGATGGTAATTTCATAATATTTTCAACATGAAGTTTATTTGAACAAGAACTATCTAATAAATGTTTTAATTTTATTTTTGATTCATTATAATATTTAGTTCGTTTAAATTTTTGAGAAATTACTTTTTTAATATTATATAAATGTTTTTTATTCATAATATATTATATTAAATAATTTTTTTATATATAAAATATATTTTTTAGATACATAAACTTTTTATTAAATATTACAATAAAATTAATATAAAATATTTTATATTAATTTTTTAATTTTTATAATTTAAGTAAAATAAAAATTTATTCTACTACTTCTTCAGTTTCTTCTTCGATTACTTCTGAAGCTTTTTCATCTTCTTGAACATCTTCATCAGAATTATATTGTTGTCTTTCTACAGACATATCAGTAGATTGTTCTTCAGTTTTTTCAACAGGCGAAGATTCAGTAACTGAACCAAAAACACAATCAGTAGGTCGAAAATTCTTTTTTTTCATAACAAGAAGTTGAACAACTTGTAGAGAAAGACCAAATTTTCCGGCAATATACCACACTCGAGGCTGTAGAACAGCACGGACAAAACTGTTTTTAGGAACAGTATCAACCAAATCATCAAATGATGACAATTTAATTTCAACTAGTCCAGATCCATCTGTCTCAGTTTGATATAGTTTAATATCTGGAACATTTTCAAGTTCATTACCATCACGATCGCGAGCTTTCATAATTTTAGGTTGAAGTCTAACAGGAAATTTACCAGCAGGATCAGTTTTAACAACAGATGTATAAAGTGCTTCTAGCACTTCACGACTTGCTTGACCGCCTTTTTTAGTTTTTCCAAGTCCAAGAATTTCACTATGTTGAACAGCATGACTAATCATTAGTTCATCAACTTCTTTCCATTGATTGAAATAAGATTCAACCAACTCTGTATCTTTTTCATCATATGAACGTGCAGATAGATTAATTGACCATTGTGATTGTCCAGTTCCTTTATCTTGTTGAGGTAAATTACTACCTCCTTGTTGTTTAGGAATAAATTTACTTACACCAAAAACAGCATACGACCAAGGTGTCATACTGTATACAGGTTCATTGTTTTGCAATAGATATGAAACAAATTTATCGTTACGTTTGCGAGGAACGGTAATGCTCATAAGATTTACATTTAATTGATCAGCACGTAGAACGCTGTTATTTGTTTGTTTAGTAGTAGCGGCTTTTGTTTGTGACATTGTTTGTATAATATTATTGCTCATTATTTTTTCAATTTTTTTTTATAAATATAATACGTTCAAACTTATTTATATACTATTTATTAAATATATATGAAAAAACTATATATAATATATATAAAATGAATAAATGTTTATCAGTTAAAAGTAAAAAAAATATAAATTTACAATGTAATAACAAAAAAAAAGAATGTTATGATTTTTGTTCAATACATTTAAAATCAAAAAATATTATAATATGGAAAAAATATGAATGTAATAATAACGATACATATGATATCAAAAAAATAATTAAAATTCAATCAGTTATAAGAGGATATTTAATAAGAAAAAGGAAAAAATGTATTAATCAAGAAGAATTTTATAGTCTTGATAGTAAGTATGATATACCAAATAAATTTTTTTTCTCGTATAATGATAAAAATTTTTCATATTGTTTTGATATTAGATCTTTAAAAAAAATGTTAGAATTAGGTAAAAATATAAATCCTTATACAATGTGTAAATTTTCAGATATAATATTAAATAAAATATATATGCGTATACAAACATTAGAAAAATCAAATAATGAATTAAATTTTAATGATGATAATATATATATTAAAAAAAATTTTGAACATGAAGTTATAGATTTATTTTATAAATTCGATATGTTAGATAATTATACTAATCATAAATGGTTTTTAGATTTAACATTAGATCAATTAAAAAATTTATATCGTATTTGTGAAGATATATGGAATTATAGAAGTCAGTTAAATATTATTTCCAAACAAAATATAGTTAAAGATGGTATAGCATTTGATATTCCAATATCACAAATATATAGATATAAATTAAATAAAAAAAAATTATTACAAAAACAATTATTATATGAATTTAATAGATTTTGTTCAGAAGGTTTAACAATATCTGATAAAAAATTAGGGGTAATGTTAATTTTAACAGCATTAACTGAGGTATCACAAGATGCCGCTAATGGATTGCCACAATATGTAAATATATAATATTAATCATTATATCTTAATCCAGCCATACCACCTTCAATAATAAGTATATTATAATTTGGTGCAAAAATATTTATTTGAGGATCAATTAAAGTATCTTTAATTTTAATATTTAATTGAATATTATCTAACATACTAAAATCACATGTTCCCGTTGGTTTATTAGAATCCGCTTCTAATGAGAATGAATATACATATATAAAATTATTTGGAATATTATGATGATATTTATATGGTTCAATTTCTCTAAAATATCGTCCATCTCTAGGAGGCCAAAATCGATATTTTCCTTCAATATATATAATAGAATTTATCATTGGATCATCTAATGGTAATCCTAAATAAAGTAGTTTATCTGAAAAATTAAACATATCATTTCCTCCACCAGATACTTTTGTAAAATTTATACAATCTCTAATAACCCAAATTAATTCTTTAACAGGATGATTAAAATATAATTGTATAATGTTATCGATAGATGTTAAATTAGTTGATATAAAATTATGGTGAATTTGATCAATTAAATATTTATGACGTGTATTAACAAACCATCTTCTTTCATTATCTTCTAAATATATGTAGTCGACATAACATAATGCTTCAATTATTTGAAAATATTGTTCAGGTGTTTTTTTTGCTCGTGTAAAAACATCATGATACATACTTAGATCTCCTGTGCTTGATACCCATAATTCATCAAATTTATGAAATTCAACTATTAATCTTACATCCATATTTTGTAATGCAATAGTTGGTAAAGCTAAACCAATATTTTTACAAAACCAAAATTGAAGAGGTATTCGTAATCTTAAACGATCTTGTTGCATTGTTACATTAAAATAATCATGTTTTCCAATCATATTATAATATCCCCATTTCTTTTCAGCTGGAAGTGTTAATTCATTCCAAATTTCTAACCACATTCCATATTGTTCATCTATAATTATTCCTCCGATTTCAATTGAAATTTTTTTAATAATAGCATGTCCAATTGAATTAATCCAACTTAATGCAAATGATGGATCATTTGATGGATTTAATGCTGGTAAATCTATTTGTAAATATATTTTTCCAACAAGATCACCATATCTACCTAATTTTACATGTGATTTAGATCCAAAAATTGGATTTCCAATTAATACTTCTTCAATATTTTCGATTGCAAAATTAGTATATCTTTTAAATACTGAACAAAAATATGAAATTTGCGGTTTTCCAGTTAATTCAAGGTCTTGTTTTCCATATGCTGCTAATTGTAATTCTGCACCAGGCATTATAATATAATGATATAATATTTTTTTATATAATGCGCATAATTAATATTTTTATATTATATATATAATAAAATATAGATGACAAGTTATCCAATTAATACTCAATTAACAACATTAAGAATTAATTCTGAACAAGATTTATTTGAAATATCACCAAATTTAAATCTTATAAATAATGATAATAATTGTAATAATAATAAAAATTGTTTACCATTAATAAATCAGTGTAATAATATTTTAGCAGCATTAAAAGTTAATGGTAGTGCAGTAATATGCAAAGGAATTAATATTGGTTCAACTGAAATAGAAATAGAGGGGACAATTAGATTTAAAGATGGAAGGTATGAAGGTTTTAATGGCATTGAATGGGTTTATTTAGATTGTTGTTATGGAAGTACATCTGGTTCAATTGTAATTGATTATATAAAAGATTTATGTAATAGTGAAGATCATGTAGGTATTCTTCCAAATACTTTAACTTCACTTAATGCAAGTATTTCTATTGGTCCAAAAGGGACTGGATTTCTTTCTGCGCAAATACCAACTTCTGGTTCAGCAGTTGGAGGTGATTGTAGAGGTGAAAATGCTGTTGATTGGCAACAAGTTCGTGTATCAAGTAATCAAGTAGCTTCAGGGAATAGAAGTTTTGTGGGAAATGGTGAAAATAATAGAACAAATGGAATAAATAGTATTATTGTTGGAGGTGATTCCAATAATATTGCGGATGGATTAAATAATAGTATTGTTTGTGGAAATAATAATACTATTCAATCTACATCATCTAATTCTTCAATTATTTCTGGAAATACAAATTTAATTGATAATTCATTAAATAGTTTTATTATTAATGGATATCGTAATCTTCTTCGACCTAATACGAATTTTGTTAGTATTTTAAATGGTTCAGGAAATGTTATTCAAGGGGGTGTAATTTTGTATAGTAATATTGGAAATGGTAATGCTAATAATATATCAGCAAATACTATAGGTAATTTTAATGATATTTTAAATGGTGAATTAAATAGTATGGGTGGAACTGTTTCTATAAACAATTCGATTAATAATGGGCATGATAATATTATATTAAATTCAATTTATGCATCAATATTAAACGGAACTGACAACACAATATTTCAAATTAATGAAGTATCACCATCATCTTATAATTTAATTATGAATGGACAAAATAATACTATTAATTTTGGTCATTATAATTCTATTATTAATGGTTATCAAAATAAAATTGATGGCAATAGTGATGGTAGTAGAAATTCGATTATTTGTAATGGTGATACAAATTTGATATTAGAATCACATCAATCAATTATTGGAGCTGGTATCGGAAATCAAATTTTAAAATCACATAATTGTTCTATTTTATCAGGTAGTGGTAATATTATTGATTCTTCAGGTAATATTAATAATTCTATTGTAACCGGACATAAAAATATATTAGAAAAAACAGATAGATCTTTTATTGGTGCTGGTGATACAAATAAAATATTAAATGTTGTTAATTCATCTATAATAGGAGGTAATAATAATACAATAACTGGAGATTTTAATAATTCTATTGTAAATGGTGATAATAATTTGATTAATATTCGAACCGAAAATTCAACTATATTAACTGGTAAATCTAATCGAATAACAAATACAAAAAGTTCTTCAATTTTATCAGGTAGTGGTAATATTATTGATTCTTCAGGAAATATTGATAATTCTATTGTTACAGGAAATAAAAATACATTAGAAAAAACAGATAGATCTTTTATTGGTGCTGGTGATACAAATAAAATATTTGATGTTATTAATTCATCGATAATGGGAGGTAATAATAATACAATAACTGGAAATTTTAATAATTCTATAGTAAATGGTGATAATAATTCTATTAATGATCTAACTGAAAATTCAACTATATTAACTGGTAAATCTAATCGAATAACAAATACAAAAAGTTCTTCAATTTTATCAGGTAGTGGTAATCTTATTGATTCTTTAGGAAATATTGATAATTCTATTGTTACAGGAAATAAAAATACATTAGAAAAAACAGATAGATCTTTTATTGGTGCTGGTGATACAAATAAAATATTTGATGTTGTTAATTCATCGATAATGGGGGGTAATAATAATATAATAACTGGAAATTTTAATAATTCTATAGTAAATGGTGATAATAATTCTATTAATGATCTAACTGAAAATTCAACTATATTAACTGGTAAATTTAATCGAATAATAAATACAAAAAGTTCTTCAATTTTATCAGGTAGTGGTAATATTATTAACTCTTTTGGAAATATTGATAATTCTATTGTTACAGGAAATAAAAATATATTAGAAATAACAGATAGATCTTTTATTGGTGCTGGAGATACAAATAAAATATTTAATGTTGTTAATTCATCTATAATGGGAGGTAATAATAATACAATAACTGGAAATTTTAATAATTCTATAGTAAATGGTGATAATAATTCTATCAATGATCTAACTGAAAATTCAATTATAGGAACTGGTAAACTTAATAGTATAACAAATACAAAAAGTTCTTCAATTTTATCAGGAAATAATAATATAATTAATTCTTCTGGAAATAGTTATAATTCTATTATATCAGGTGATACAAATAGATTAATTAAAACAGAAAAATGTTTTATTGGGAATGGATTTGCTAATTATATTGAAAATTCTACAAATAATAATATTCTTAATGGAAATAGTAATAGTATATTAATTGGTTCTAATTGTTCTACTATTATAAATGGACAGAATAATCAAATTAAATCAGAATATGCAACAATATTAGGAGGAGTTGACAATAACATTAATTTATCTGATCATACAAATATATTAGGTGGTATTGGTCTAGAAATTAATACAATTACTTCGCCATTTATTCCAATTACTGTGTGTGGTCAATATAATAATGAAGGTTTACAAACTTTATCTGGGGGAAGTTCTACAATTAATACAGTTGGATCAATTTCATCAAATCGTGTATTTATGATTGGTGGAGGTGTAAATAGTGGAAATAGATTTAATTTATTTTCAGTTGATAGTTCAGGTAATGTATATGCATTAAAACAATATCATTCTGGTGGAGCTGATTTTGCTGAATATTTTGAATCTATTTATAATTATAAAATACCTATTGGAACATCTGTTTCTTTTAATTCATTTGGTAAAATAAAAATATGTGATTTAAACGAAACACCAATTGGCGTAATTAGTGCAAATGCAAATATTGTTGGAAATTCATTTGAAGAAGAATGGTATGGAAAATATGAGAAAAATAAATTTGGTGAAAATATTTATGAAGATACATATGTTGAAGAATTATCATACATATTATTTAAAAAAACAATTTCAAAAAAAGTTATAAAATTAATTGATAATAAATATGTTGAAACAATTATTGATGAAATAATTGAAGAAAATATTCCAGAAATGATTGAAACTATAATTTATGATAGTAATGGTAATGTGTTACGCAAAGAAAAAGTTCATAAAATAATTTATAAAAATATAAAACAAAAAAAGATTTCTAATAAATTTGATTCAAAATTAAAATATATATCTCGAAAAGATAGACCAGAATGGAATATAGTTGGTTTAACTGGGCAAGTTATAATTAAAAAAGATCAAATTAAAGCATCAAATTGGATTAAAATGAAAGAATTATCATCTGATACAGAATTATGGTTAATAAAATAAAATAATATATTATAATATAATATATAATAATATGAAAATAAGTAGTAAAGAATTAGAGGAATTATTATTAAATGTATTTGATCAACTTGATAAAACTAAAGAATCATGTAAAGTAACAATAAGTCAATGTTTATATAATCATAATCATATAAATATTAATAGTGTTATTCGTTCTTGCATGGAGACAATGGATATGGTTGATTTATGTAAATTATTTATAATTAATAAATCTCCAAATACTAAATCATCAATTGTATTAGCTATAATTGTTTTAAAATCACATAAAAAAGAATGTAAAAAAATGTTTGATGATAAAATTTGTAAAGATACTATAATGTTTTGTTATCAGGTAACAGACAAAACAATTAAAACACTAGAATATCTTGTTAATACTATTTAAAGAAATATATATTATTAAATTTATTTAATAAAAAATAATTTAATAAGTATAAATAACAAGTTTATATATATATCATTAATTTATTTTTGAATAATAGTATAATCTCATTCCTTCATGAAATAATATTATACCCATTGATAAATCTGCAAGTGTTTTTATATATGCATATTGTTTTTTTTTAATAATATAGTAAATAAAAAATAAAATACATAATTCTACCATTAATTTTATCGTACTACCTATTGTATATGTATGTACACTATCATACATAACAAGAAAGAATAAAATACATAATAAAAATCCTAAAAAATATTTCATTAAATCGGTATTAGTTGCATCAGTTGAACATATATTATCCATTAAAAAAAATATTATAATTACTATAAAACTAAATAAAATAGAAATAATTAAAATAATATATAAAATATTTCCAAATGTCCAATTGAAATAATATAGCCCTATAAATAATATATATAATGATAATATGATAGTGATATATATAATATAATAATATTTATCACTATTATATTCTTTTAATGTTGTTATAGAAAAATATAATGATAAAATACATATAAATGTTAATATTATAATATATATATATGAACCAACTGTATTAAAATTAATTAATAAATTATTATCCATATATTATTATTATATATTTTTTATTAAATATTTCCACCTGATTTATAATGTTGAAATAAAATACCATTATTAATCAAATTAAATTTTAAATCAGTTTTTTTTTCATAAAAAAAATTATTAATAACTTGTTGATCCCATGTATTAGGATATTGGTTATTAATCATATAATTTAAAATTTGTTCATAAAAATGTATTATTTTTTCAGTTGATAATGAAATAGTTAAACCAATATTTATATTACTTTTCCATCTAATTGTTGGATTTAATCCTTCACGTTGAAAAATAATATCAACATTATTAGAATTATTCAATATATTAATAAATATCGGAATATATTTTATAAAACTCTCTTGATTAATAATAATATCACAATCAGTAAATACTATTATTTTATTTGTATTTTTATATTTTTTATATAATTCTAATTGATAATTTATTTTACATTTTTCACCAGAATGAAATACAAAAGTGCATGGATTTTTACCACACCAATAACAAATTCTATTTTTTCTTTTATCAAATACTTGCTGATTAATTTTTTTATATTGAATATTTTCTATTGGAATTAATATAGATAAATTTTTCTTAATATTATTATAAAATTCTTCATATTTTTCTGAATAAATTCCAGCACAAATTATATTATTCATTTATAAATATATTATATATTTACAAGTATTTTATATATTTTTATATAAAAAATATTTTATATATAAAAAAATTTTTTATATTTTAATATTTTATTAATTTTATAAAATTATATCTATAATTAAACTCATTATTTTTATTTTTTAATAAAAAATGAAAAGTATATAAAGAAGTTTCACATTATAGTATCATAAACAAAATGCCCGCTACACAAACTAAATCAACAACTCAAGTTACTAAATCAGTAACAACGGCTTCACCAATGTCAGCACCAGAACCAGTACAAACAAAATCAGTTACTACAACTGTTGCTACAACAAAGAAACAAGCACCTCCTCCCTCAACAAAGGCTACTATGGCAGTTTCATCTTCTCAAGTAGAATCATCTGCTCCTGTATCTGCCCCTGTATCTAAAACTATGACAACCAAAACTGTTTCCCAAGTTGTTGTTCCTACTGTAGAACCAGTAGTACAAGCTCAACAAATGCCAGTTCAAACTGATTCAACACAAGTTCAAACTGAATTAAGTGGATCAGTTAATGATGAATTTTCAAATGTTCTTGAAGTTCTTTCTACACTTGCTAAGCAAGTTAAGGAATTAACTAATCAAATGAAGACTCTTCAACGTCAAGTTGGAAAGGAACATCGTGATTTAGAGAAGGCTGTAAAGGGAAAACGTAAGCATAAACAACAAGTTGGTGGAGTTGATAAACCGAAACGTGCTCCAAGTGGATTCGCGAAGCCAACGCGTCTAAGTAAGGAACTATGTCAATTCTTAGGTTTGTCTGAAGATACTGAACTTGCGCGAACTGAAGTCACTAAAAAGATTACTACTTATGTAAAGGATAATGATTTGCGAAATGGTAAGAATATTGTTCCTGATAGTAAATTAGCGGCTCTTCTTAATGTTCCAAAGGAAGATGTATTGACTTATTTCAATCTTCAACGATATCTAAAGAATCATTTCCAAAAATCAGTTGTAACACCAGTTACAGTTTAAATTGATTAATAAAATTAAATTTTTTAAGCTGAATATATCAGTATTTATTTATTAAATTAAAAATTTAATTTAATGAAAATTTATAATTTAATTATATAAAAATATATATAAAAAAAAATTATATATTATTAAATAATGATTAAAATTAAAAAATATTTATTTAATAAATTAGTAATATTATTTCCATGTATTTGGAATTTTAATTTATTATCGGAAAATATTAATATAGAAAGTAATACTATTATTAAATTAAAAAATTATAATTGGAATTGGTATAAATTATCAAAAAATCCGATTATAAATATTAATTTAATTAGTGAAACATTGGATAAAAATTGGGATTGGAGTAATTTATCATTTAATATAAATATTAATGATATTTTAACATATCCACTATATCCATGGAATATGGATATAGTAAGATATAGATATAAACTTAAATTAGATATTCAATATTTTTCAGAAAAAAATAATATATTAGAAGATAATGAGGAAAATTTGGATTTAGCATAAATATATTTATATATATTATATAATGAAAAATATTAATTTATTAATTAATTATTTATTAATATTAAAAAATCAAATGCAATTATATCATTGGCAAACAAATTCTTTTTCTCGCCATAAAGCTGCAGATGAATTAATTGAACATATTACAACAATAATTGATAAAATAGTTGAATCATATCAAGGTAGATATAATAAAATAAAAGTTAATAGTAATAGTAATACAATTATATTAAATAATTTAGATGATTTACAAATTAAAGAATTTTTAAAAACAATGAAAAGTTTTTTTGAAAATAATTTTACAGAATATATTAATGTTAATACTAATACAGATTTAACAAATTTAAGAGATGAATTATTACAAACAATAAATAAAACATTATATTTATTTACTCTATCATAATTAAATTTTATATATTTGTAAAAAAATTTATAAATAAAATATATTTTATTTATAAATGATCTTAAAAGAAGATAGAGAAAAATTTGTAAATAATATGAAAATTAAATTAGAATTAAATAATTATGGATTCCAATTATCAAAAACAAAACAAGGTATTAGTATAAATAATGGTAAAAAATGTAAAGCGATACAAGAATTACTAATAAGGATGAATATTTGGTATGAAATAGGAAAAAAAGATCAAGGAGAAATAGATTTTATAGAAGCTAATCGTAAAATATGTTATATATTAGATGATAATGATATTAAAAAATGTAAAATTGCAATGTTAGTTAAATAATATTTAATGACCAACGGTTGGTGTTTTAACATCACATTTTTCACCATTCCATGAACAATCTTCATTTTTATCACAATCTTTCTTTTCAACAAAAGAACCACATTTAACTGGTTTATTATCCATTGTTGTATGGTCTAATCCTTCTCTTAAAGAAAAACGACAACCAAATAATAAACAACCAACAACTAATAAAGTTAGGAAAACTACAAATGCTAAATTAAGATTAAATTCCATTTTGTTATAAATAATATAAATATTTTATTTTTATAAAATATTTTTAATTAAATAATTCCATAATATTTTTTGACCAATAAAAATGACCATCATGTTCATGTCCATATCCACCTTTTGGATGTCCTCCTTTTGAAGCTAATTTATTAACTAATTCTTTTAAATTAATTTTTGTTTGTTTATGATCATCAATTATAGTTACACTATAACCTGGAGGATTTAATGAATATTCATATCCCCATAATACAGCAAAATCTATATTTTCACCTCTTTTTTTCATATTAGTTATAATTTGTCGTCCAACAGGTTTAGTTAAAGATGGAGCATTAAAATTTAATACACCTACTCTATAACCTTGAAAATTTATCATACGTGCATTAATTGCAATTTGAGATTTAATGTTTTCACGCACTTCATCATAATATTTACCAATAAATATAAAAAAATTAGGATTATCATTTTTTAATACATCATCTAATATCTCAAATAATTTATCACCTTGTAATTTAAAAATATTATGAACATATCTAAAACCAATAGATAATGCTACATAATTACTATTTGGTGTAAATGGTAAAAATAATTTTGCATCACTATCATCAATATATTGAACCATTTTTGGTACTTTTTCTTCTGGATAAAAAAATTTCCATATATATGCAGATGCTGAATGATTTTCACCTGCGAAATATGTTTTACCTTGAATTGTTAAGTCAGGATGATCATCAATAATTATTAATTTTGAAACAGTATTACTTAATGCTTTTAATGTTTGTTGATTATATGCAAGATCAGTTATTAACACATATTTATCTTTTAAATCATATAATATATTTTCAATACTTTTATCAATTACATTACTTTTTCCTGGTTTCAAACCATAAAATTTTATATTTGATAATTTATTATCTTTTTTTAAATATTTCCAACAAATATATGCTGCTAATACTCCATCATTATTATCAGCATGATATATAATTACATTAATTTTTTTTTTTTCTATATCTTTTATAGTTTTTTCAAATT
>Ga0073922_1000008_pt1 | contig 25557 bp, 30 predicted proteins | sample GWRWT2_2Sept14_FD_70955 | JGI IMG/M metagenome (GOLD analysis project Ga0073922, IMG submission 70955) | Sand microcosm microbial communities from a hyporheic zone in Columbia River, Washington, USA - GW-RW T2_23-Sept-14 | ecosystem: Engineered > Artificial ecosystem > Sand microcosm >...
TGGCTTCGGTGCTAAAGACTCAATCATGGCGCTACCATGGCATTCATGTGACGCGACCAACTGGGAAATCGGACCCTGTAAATTCGGTCGCTGGAATTCTTTCGGCAAGATGAGTATCAGGGGCTCGAATCACGACCTTCGTGGCGAGGTAAGATACTATCTAGAAATAGAGAAGCAAGCACGTCTGAAATGGGCTAGCGCAATGAAGAAATTGGAGAGCCTCGAATGAAGATCTTAGTAGTGCTATCTGGCGGTATGGATTCAGCGACCTTGCTGTGGCTCTTGAAAAGTCAAGAACACCACGTCGAAGCGGTCACTATTGACTATAAGCAACGGCATATCAAAGAAATTGACTCGGCAAAGAGCTTATGTGCAATGCTAGGGGTCAAGCATGATATCATAGACCTGTCATCTATAGGGCAGTATCTGACAGGATCTAGCCAGTCAGATCTTAGCGTTGATGTCCCGCATGGCCGATATGACGAGCCATCAATGAAGCTGACGGTAGTGCCAAACCGCAATATGCTACTACTGGCAGCAGCTGGCGCAGTGGCAATAGCTCGCAAGATGGACCAAGTGGCTTACGGGGCTCACTCTGGCGACCATGCAATCTATCCTGATTGTAGACCCGCGTTCGTCGATTCTATGCGAGAGACCTTCAAGCTAGCAGACTGGCATCAGATCGATATAGCAACGCCATTCATTAACATTGATAAAGGTCGTATATGCAATCTCGGAATTGATCTTGGCGTACCCTATCACATGACATGGACCTGTTACGCTGGCGACGAATTGCCATGTCGAAAGTGTGGAGCTTGCGTCGAAAGGGCCGAGGCGTTTGCGTTTGCTAAAGCCACAGATCCATTGATAGGAACAGACTGATGTATGTAAGTAAGCGATTTCATTTCTATGCAGCCCATAGAAACGCAGAGGTAGGTGGCAAGTGTGCTAATCTGCACGGCCATGTCTATAGAGTAGAGCTATCAGTCCAGCAGCCGCGTAGTCCTGTAACTCCTAGCGTCACTATCTTATTTGAAGATCTTGATATGATAGTGGACAGAGTGAAGCATGAATTCGATCACGCGCTACTGCTTTACTATCACGACCCTGCGAAGGCTATCTTGCAGCAAGATGGCTCTGGCGCTGGAAAGATCCTGATATGCTGGCAGGAAACCAGCGCCGAGAATATAGCGTTGCTGCTATTGACTAAATTCAAGGCTTTCAATCTTAACGTGAAGAGCCTAACCTTGCATGAAACAGAATCAAGTAGTATAACCGTTACTCCTGATGATATAGAAAAGTGAGGCATTGATATGAAGACGTATCTAGTGAACGAAGTATATAAAACGATTCAAGGCGAAGGTGTCCGAGCTGGAACCGTAAATGTCTTTGTACGCTTCGCATATTGCAATATGTCTTGTGCTATGGAACCGGGGCCACGATCACCCGGTGGCTTCGACTGCGATACCGAATTCTTATCACATCGCAAGCTTTCTACTGGAGAGCTAGCACAATGGATTGTCGATGTCTCCGGCGGCTGTCGCTGGATAGTCGCGACTGGCGGAGAGCCGGGGCTTCAGCTTGATAAAGAATTCGTAGATCATATGCACGATCTTGGCTATAAGATTGCGGTAGAAACAAATGGCTCGATCAATATGGATGAGCTGAAGCTAGACTGGATCACTGTCAGCCCCAAAGTGGCAGAGCATGCTATCAGACAGAAGCTTGCCGATGAAGTTAAGTATGTCCGCGCATATGGTCAAGGTATTCCCGTACCAAGCTGCGTAGCAGAACATCAATTGATATCACCCGCATTCAATGGCTTGGAAGTCAGCAAGAAAGATATGGCATGGTGCGTTGGGCTAGTAAATGATAACCCGAAGTGGAGGCTATCAGTACAGCAGCATAAGATGTGGGGTGTACGATGATAGCACTTACTTGGGAGCAAGTTAGATATCTGCTGCAATCTGTGCCTAAGGGTTACTTGTGGGGCATACCACGCGGCGGAGCCATTATAGCTGGAATGACTGGCATGGCGGTCGATAAACCAGAAGATGCCGATATCATCGTTGATGATATCATCGTGACAGGAAAGACTAGAGATCGATATGCGCATCTTGCTAAAGATTTCTTCGCACTGATAGATAAGAACCAGCAATGCCCATTTCTACCAACGGGAAAGCTCTGGCATGATGCTGGGTGGATCGTGTTTCCGTGGGAAGCAGACGATACAGAGAAAGATATCTTAGAGACGGTAGTCCGCCAGCTTGAGCATATCGGCGAAGATCCTATGCGTGATGGCCTTATCAATACTCCGCAAAGAGTTATCAAGGCATTGCGTGAGATGACATCAGGATACGCCGAGAATACTCAAGCTATACTGGCAACTACCTTTGATGTCAGCCATGATGAAATGGTGATACTCAAGAATATATCTTTCTCTAGCCTATGCGAGCATCATATGCTTCCATTCACTGGAGAGGCTACCGTAGGCTATCTCCCCGGCGAGAGGATCGTAGGCTTATCTAAACTTGCTAGATTGGTGCATGCTCATGCTAAGAGATTGCAAGTTCAGGAACGCATGACGCAGGATATAGCATCAGATCTGATGCGTTATCTATCTCCGAAAGGTGTTGGCGTAGTAGTGAAAGCTACCCATATGTGCATGAGTTGTCGTGGTATCAAGCTATCAGGGGCTGAAATGATCACATCAGCAATGCTAGGAAAGTTTAGAGAATGCGCGGTTGCTAGGGCTGAATTCATATCTTTCGCCACGCAACGCCACACTTAAAGAGCTAAGGCTATGAAGAGACGATATACTGACAAGCAGATCATAGCATCTATCCAACGAGCCAGAGGTTTGGTATATCTTGCTGCTCAAGGCATCGGCTGTGACCCAGCAACTATACATCACCGTGCGCAGAAGAATCCGAAGATACGCGAAGCTATCGAGATCGAACGCGGTAGGGTGCTTGACTTCGCAGAGGCGAAGCTGCTGGAAGCAGTTCATGGTGGCGAAGCGTGGGCCGTCTGCTTTCTGCTAAAGACTCAAGCAAAGTCTAGGGGCTATGTAGAGCGGAGCGAGATCAAGCAAGAGTCTAGAGTAGTGGTGCTATCAGACCCGGAGGAGTTGAGTGACGCAGAACTTGCTGCTATCGCCAGAGGACGCAGCAAGCCTACTTCTAAGTAGGCGTATAGCCAAACGTAGTCTGGTAGGGTTCTCTAGCTATACCATGCCAGATTACGTTGCTGGCTGGCATCACCAGTATATCAGCGACACTATCAACGAAATGATCTACGGATCTTTACGCAGGCTGGTTATCAGCTTGCCTCCGCGCCATGGCAAGAGCGAGCTTATCAGCCGCAGATTGCCCGCATATCTGCTAGGTATCGATCCTGATACGTCTATCATCGCCGCCAGCTATTCAGCCGACCTAGCATCGCGCAATAATCGTGATGTCCAGAGGATTATCGATAGCAATAGATACAAAGCCTTATTTCCAGATACTAGGCTTAATGACTCCAACTCAAGGACTATCTCGGGCGGCTGGCTTCGCAATTCAGATCTGTTCGAAGTAGTTGGGCATAAGGGTATCTATAGATCTGCTGGAGTTGGTGGTGGCATTACGGGTATGGGTGGCAAGTGGCTTATCATTGATGACCCGGTCAAGAATCGCGAAGAGGCTGATAGCGCCACATATCGGCAATCTACGTGGGATTGGTATACAAGCACATTCAGTACGCGACAGGAAGCAGACGCGCGCATTCTGATAGTCATGACTAGATGGCACAGCGACGATCTTATCGGTAGGCTTCAAGAGCTATCAGCAAGCGACGATCGTGCCGATGCTTGGAGAGCTATCACTTTGCCCGCCATATCTCTTCAAGATCCAAGACCTAGCTACGATATCAGGGGCGAAGGCGAAGCCCTATGGCCCGCCAAGTTCGATATCGGCGAGCTTGAACGGATGCGCGCATCTATCGGCGAATATCAATGGTCAGCCCTTTACCAGCAAGATCCTAGAAGTGCTGGCGGTACAGAATGGCCTGATACGTATTTCACGAAAGATATCTGGTTCGATGACTGGCCGTCTACTATCAATCTGCGGACTATAGGCGTTGATCCAAGCAAGGGCCGTGATGGCAAGCAAGGCGACTATTCAGCTATCATATCACTCGGCAGAGATATCGACGGCACCCTATATGTAGAAGCAGATCTTGCTAGGCGGAACAGCGAGTCTATAGTTGGTCAAGTTCTGGAAAGCCAGAGGCTATTCAAGGCTGATGCCATAGCTATCGAGACGAATCAATTCCAAGAATTGCTAGCTGTGCAGATCCAAGAGCGCGCAAGGGCTTCGGGTATGCCAGTGCCGATAGTCCAGCTTATCAATACGGTCGGCAAGAATATCAGGATACGCAGGCTTGGTCCATATCTTGGACAGAAGCAGATAAGGTTCAAGAGTAATAGCCCCGGAACGAAGCTGCTAGTAGATCAGTTAAGAGACTTTCCCGTATCGCAGCATGACGATGGACCGGATAGCCTAGAGATGGCACTTCGTGTTATGATAGATATACATAACGGTCGATATGCTAAAACAGTCAAGAGGGTAGGCGTATGAACTGGTTCCAGCGAATCTTCAGCAAGCCAGAGCTATCACCTCGACAGGTCCGCGAGAATCTTGAAGAGCAAATACGTATCAATCACCTATCAAAGAAGGTCAAGATATCAGAGTCGTATGCTGATACAGACTACTGGCTATCGTCCTATGTGGATCTGCTAGCACGATATAAAGACGGCGGCGCTCTTGCGTATCCTATCACTCAGCCGTCTGACAGACGCTATGGCGGCAACTTCCCGTTCTGGTATAGCGAACAGCAGCTATCACTTATTAGAGCGCAAGCGCGTATGGTCGTAACCATGTCACCTAATGCGCAAGGCTTGCTAAATGGTTTATGCTCTTATGTCATCGGCAGTGGCTATCAATACAACGCTATACCCAAGCCCAGCAGAGATATACCTGATGCTATCATGGTCAAGGTCCAAGACGTGATTGATATCTTTATCGAGAACAACGCATGGTCTGAAATGGAACAAGAGCTCTTTACCCGCAGCCGCGAGGACGGTGAATTCTTTCTTCGCATGTTCCGACAAGAAGATGGCAGAATGATGGTTCGCGTAGTCGAGCCAGAGCAAGTGTATATGCCAGTCGGTGGCACGCTAGAAGGGTATAGCTACGGCATCAGGACAGACCCCGATGATGTATGCAATGTGATAGGCTACGCTGTTTCATATCTGGCGCAAGGCGGAGCAGAGGGTGAAAATCCTATGGCTACCGAAGAGGTTCCAGCTGATGAAATGGTGCATCTGAAAGTCAATGTCAAACGCAATATCAAGAGAGGTCTATCAGACTTTAGCTACGATACCTTGGACGCTTTCAATACGGCTACTAAGCTACGGCAGAATCTAGGCGAAGGCGCGGCCGTTCAAGCTGCTATAGCCGGAGTACGCCAGCACGATGCTAGCTCTATTGGACAAGTGGATTCGTTTGTTAATGCTAGCGCCGACTATAGCCAATACAGCCCAGTCACTCAGAAAGGTACCGAGTATCAGCAGATCAAGTCAGGCACATTCATTGATATACCGAAAGGTCTAAACTATGTCGCGCCGCCCGCAGCTGCTAATAGCTCTGGACATTTAGAAGTGCTTCAAGCTCTCTTGCGATCTGCTGGCAATAGGCACAATGCTCCCGAGTGGTTGGTATCTAGTGATGCTAGCAATAACAACTATGCCTCTAGCATGACAGCTGAGTCACCGTTCCTTCGCCATTGCAAGAGATTGCAGAAGCTATACGAACGCGCGTTCCTGATAGTGATAAAAGCAGCCATCCAGAATGCTGCTGATGCTGGAAAGCTTCCCAGCAATATCTTGAAGTATGTTGATATCGTTGCTACGGCTCCACAGCTGGAAGTTCAAGATCTATCAGGCGCTGCTAACGCAAACCAGACTTATGTAAGTCTTGGTATCAAGTCACGCCAGACCGTAGCACAAGAGCTAGGTCTAGACTGGGACACCGAGATTACGAATCAGCAAGAATATGCCGAGCAACTTGGAGCATCGCCAAGTCTATCAGACAGCGAAGATCAGCAATCACAAGGGCCAGCCGATATATCAGTTGATGAAGAGACCGATCTCTCGCGTACTATGAAGTTGTGAGTAATTGACATAGTGATATTGACACTCGCCCCTAGGGGTCAGCATGAATCATGTATCAAGTATAATTAGTGCAAAGACTGGTATCTCTAGAGTACAGTCTTTAGTTAGGTCTGATATAGCTGCTGATGGTATAGATAAGAAGACGGCTGTGATATGGCGAAAGATAAGGGCATTGCTATCTGCTAGCCCTATGAATCCTGATGCGCAAAGACAGCTAACTATTCTGCTTACTGATATCAACCGCGTTGCGTTTGATGGAATTAGAGATGCCTTGCGTTCAGAAGTGCGCAGCTCGAGGCTTCGGACAGCATCAGATCTAGTCAAGGCGGTGCCAGTTGAATATCTATCTCTGGCTGTAGCTGGAAAGCGTACCGATGCTAGCGCGAGGATCATTCTGCCGTCATCGATTAGCGAGGGCCGTAGAGCTACTCCAGCAGAGCGAGAGCAAATAGAAGCCATGCTGCTTCCTGCCGAAGACGAAGATGAAGTAGATAGAATCGTATATCAGCCGGTCGGCGGTATCACTTGGCAGCAGCGTATGGCAGGACAAACATCTCTTGCGCCGCCGCCAGCAGTTGCTGCGCAAGTAGCTATGGCTATGCTTCAAGGCGAATCAGTAGATCAATTGACAGCTAGACTTGAGCCAATAGTCCAAGGTGTTAGAACTTCTGCGCGGAGGATAGCTAGGACAGAAATGATGCGTGCTTCGAATGAAGCGACTATAGACATGTATGAAGCTCTAGGACCAATGGTGATCGGATATCAGATTCACGCAATTCTAGACTGGAGAGTGCGCCCACATCATGCTGCTAGACATGGTACTATCTACTATCGCAATCCTAAGCCCGGTCAGCCTTCAATGACTAATATGCCTCGCCCCCCTATCGAGGAAGATGGCTCTATAGCATATAACTGTCGATGTACGCTATCAGCTGTATTCATGCCAGCAAAACATATCGAGGACGACCCAGCACTTAAGGCGCTGTTCGTTGCTAAAGATGGCGATCTGATACCAGACCCGCGCACCTATGATAGATGGTTTGCTAGCGCAAGTGAGCAAGAGCGTAGATGGGCAGTTGGTTCCAGACGATTGCAAGCAGCTGCTAGAAAGCTAGAGCCGGGAGAGACTTTGCAATGGTCGCATGTAGTCAATCCTAGCACTGGAACGCTGCTGCCACATCAAGCTATCTCTGCCGAGCAGCCAGCAATCAGAGCTGAAAGAATCCAGCAAGTTAATAGCGTGATAGCACAGCGTGCTGAATTGCATCGCAAGGTGATGGTCTATGGCTATCTCCCGCCAGAGCCAGAGCAGCCGATGCCGAAAGCTATCATCTTGAAGCCTAAGCCCCCGAAGCCCTATAGGATCGGCAGAAAGCCCCCTAGATTACCCGCCACCGCGCGCAAGCCGTCAAGGCTGATAGCTATGATCCGAGCGAAGATCGCCGCCAGAAAGCGCAAGCGGGAAGATGATAAGCGAAAGAGGTCTTGACAATGCTTTGTCGCATACTCTATAGATAGATACATGGCACACAAAGCCTTTACTATCACAGAAGCATCAGATCACGAACGCGGCGTAGTAGTCGATCGTGACAAAGGCATCATTCGTGATGTCAAGATACTTGGCTTAGTATCAGAGAATAACCGAAGATATCTCCCTGAAGCAGTTAAGTCAGCCAAGCATCTATACGAAGGCATTAAAGTAAATATCAATCACCCTGATTCAAGCAACGATCAACGGAGCGCAGAAGATAGGTTTGGAAAGCTTATCAATGTATACTTCGTCGAGGGCGAAGGCTTATACGGCGATCTGATGTTCCTGAAATCGCACCCTATGGCAGAGCGCGTATGCGAAGCTGCCGAGCGCATGACTGATGTATTCGGTCTATCGCATAATGCGCAAGGTGACGGGGTTGATGATAAAGACGGCTGCTTCGTGATCAATGAAATCGTCAGCGTGCGGCATGTCGATCTGGTATCAGATCCTGCCACGACCAAGAGCTTGAGCGAGGCTGTCAATATGGAAAAGAAATCTATCAAAGAAGAGTCTAGAGACCCAGCCATGAAAGATATCGAAAACATCGATAGCTTTCTTTCTAAAGCAAACGCATCTATCAAAAGTCTATTGAACAATGGTATTGGAGATAAAACGGAAAGCTCCGTAAAGGCTATTCAAACGATTATTGATAAAGCTAAAGCCTCATTGCGAGCAGTAAGAAATAGCAATCTTTCTGAAGCTATCAAAACAAAGGAGTCTGATATGCCTTACGATAAAGAGATGCCAGAGGAAGAGAAAGATATCAAGCCAGTAAATGAACGCAAAGATGATATGGAAGGCGCAATAAGAGCAGCATTCTCTTCAATAGACGATATGGCGGGTCTGATTCCACAGCTGGCTAATGACCTAAGAGCCATTGTAAAAGTTAATCCTAAAGCAGATCGATTTCTTGCACCTGCTTTCTCTTCTATGCAATCTATCAGAAGTCTTTGTGACAAAGTAAAGCAGACTGTCCAGAAGATTTACGATACATTAGAGTCTGATTCGTCAGATATGGAAGGCGATGATACCTTGGACGAGAAGCCTGTCAAAGAAGAGATCGACTCTAGTGATGTTGACGATGCTTTCATGATTGCTGCGAATCTTAGTAATCACTCGTTGAAACTGATTTCATTGCTCAAGGGCATGAAATCAGAAGATGCCTCGCTATTTTCAAGATATATCGCCGATGGTGATGTGAAGGCTACTAGGGCGTATACTGATCTTAAGGCGCTAGCAGATAAACTTAAGAAGTTAGCCAGCCAGCTTGAATCTAAAGACGGCATGGAAGCAGACGAAGTTGATATCTTTGACGAAGAGCCGTCCGAAGAAGTAGAGCCTGATATGGAAGAGGAAGAGCTTGATAAGAAAGTACCTATGGAAAGCAAGCGTATTGTTAAGCTCTGCCATGCTAATGGTATCAAGCCAACCAAGGGCTTGCTTGAAGATTTCAAGGGCTTATCACTTGCTTCTATCAAGCGACATATTGGTCGGCTGAAGCTTGCTAGGCAATCACGCGCCCCGCGTTCTAGCGCACCTGCTAGCAGCGAGATCAGTGAAAGCAAGATTCCAACCGATGTGTTTAGCTGGCTCCGTAGCTAACGAAAGAGGTGATATATGTCTAGTACGTTTGGCGGTAGCAGATTCGTAGTGCCCGGAACTCCTAACACCACAGTGCTTCCTGTTGCTGCCGGTGGGGTAGTCACTATCGGTGACTTGCTTTACTGGACAGGGAGCTATGCCGCGCCTCTTTCTGCTATCGTAGGATCTGGCACAGCAGTGCTTGATCAAGCAACGGTAGCAGCAGCCTTTATCGGGGTAGCCCAGCAGTCGCGAATTGCTGCACAGACTACCACTGGATATCCTGACTTTCCGATCAATGGCATCGTGATCGGTACGGATGTAATCTACGAAGCATCTTGTGCTTCTGCTACATTCGAATGCGGCGATCTTGTCGGAGCTGTATCGGCAGCAGCCGGAGCAGCTGGCGATATCAGCGACCAGTCTGTCGTAGCAGTTGCGCAAGAGAATCTTGCTATCGGCTATGTGATTCAAAAGTATAGCAGCGCGACTACGCTTGTGCGTATCAGGCTGCTAGGAAAGAATCAGGTTGCTTTCGCTAATCCTAACACGCGAGCTGTTGGTCAGTCGCAGATTGCTGGACCGGGAGTCTTAGCAGCTGGAGCGGGCACTACGCTTACAGTTGCTAGCCCTTCAATCCAAGTTGGAACGCCAACTAGCACACAGATAGTAACTCTACCTGCTGTAGCATCCAGCAAGGGCTTGATATTCTATGTGGTTAATCAAGCAGCAGCAACTCATGCTTATACGGTGAAGAATGCTGGAGCTACCACGATTGGTTCAGTAGCAGCAACCAAGACAGGAATCTTCTTCTGTGATGGAACTGCTTGGTATGCCACTATCGGTGCTTAATAAGGAGCTATCATGATTAGCACAATCAAGATGCGTAGCCTCTACGAATCTCGCGTAAAGCAGCAGAATGGTCGGTTTCGCTTTCTCACAGAGCTTAAGAACGGCTTAGGCTTATGTGATAAAGACGGGAACGACTATAAAGATATGGCAGGCAATCGCGTGCTAAAGGACGCGCAGATCCGTGCGCAAGACTTTAGCCTCGCCGAGCTTTGTGAAGCTATCGTAGGGCCAGCATGGAAGAATTACTTCAGCCCTGATAGCAATGAACTTGGGAAGTATACAGTAGCTCGCTCTTTAGTATCTTCAGCAGGTGATAGCAGAGCTCTGATTGAATCTACGGGCGTGGGCGTCGATCCTACTGCTTTCTTGAATATCAATACCTTTACGAGCGTTGTAGGCGGTCTGGTAGAGGTTAAGATCCTCGAGGCTTTCAAGAATCCGGCCTTTATCGGCGATACGCTCTGTCCCGCAGAGCCGACTAAGCTGAACGGCCAGAAGATTATTGGCGTTAACCGATTAGGTGACCGCGCCAAGAAGCGACTGCCCGGAGAAAGCCACACTAGGGCGCAGTTTAACGAGCGATGGGTCCAAACGCCCGAGACGCGGGAAAACGCGCTCGCGGTAGATGTTTTCAAAGAAACAGTATTCTTTGACCTAACTGGCGATCTGATGAATGTCGCCAGCTCGGTTGGAGAGGAACTTGGCTATCGCCGCGAGCTTGAAATCCTCGGGCTGGTGGTCGGAGCTAGCAATAGCTTCAACTACAACGGCGTAGCATACAACACCTATAGCACTTCGTTGAATGCTCTGGGTTACTTCAATGACTTTAGCAATCAACTTACAGACTGGACAGCTATTCAAGCTGACATGCTGAAGTTTGCTAGAATGCAGGACCCCGGCACTGGCAAGCGTATCTTGACAGTACCGAATACTATCTTGGTTAATCCAGCTAAGGTTGCGACTGCTAACCTTATCATCAATGCTACCTCGACAGAGCGCCGAACGGGTGCAGGTGCTACGACTCCGCAGACGACTAGCAATCCTCTGAATGTATCGGTAACTGGTAGCAATCCATACTCAGGCCAGTTCACTTTGCTATCAAGCCCTCTCTTGGAGCAGGTTTGCACAGCTGCTGCTGCTGATGGTGGTCTTGCTCTTAGCCAAACTGATGCCGATGAGTATTGGTGGATGTTTGAAGCTGGCAAGAGCTTCAAGTACATGCAGAACTATCCACTCTCCGTATCGCAAGCTGCTCCCAACCAGTACGATATGCTTGACAGGGGTATCGTAGCTAGCTACTTTGCTAACGAACGCGGTATTCCATCAGTCTGGTCACCATGGCATATCGTCCGCAACAAGGTGTGATATGAGTAAGGTCAAGAGTGATATCAGCGCAGAGCCTGCCAAGACGCAGGCTCTGTCCGTCTATAAAGTGTCATATCAGTATGTTCCAGCTTCATTCATTGAAGCATGGAACGAGCAAGATGCTGCTGCTAAGTATAGAGATCGATATGATCTTTCTCCGTTCCGAGATGTGAAGGTGGAGAAAACGAATGGCAGCGACTGACGACCTAGGCGTAGCTATCAATCAAGTCTGTGCTATCATCAAAGATATCACAGCTAATCCGAAGCCAGACTATTCAGTCAATGGTCAATCTATATCGTGGGCTAGCTATCTCTCAATGCTGACAGAGCAAGTTAGCAAGCTTCAGCAAGCACAACAATCTCTTGCTGGGCCGTACCAGCGTATATCGAGGATGAGGCCATGAATACCGCCATTATCTCCACGACTGGCAATGCTAGCACTGTGGTGATTACTGCTGTAGCTGGAAAGCGTATCAGGGTATTGGCATATACTCTTAGCTCTTCTACTGCTGCGGAAGTGCAATGGTTTTCAGCTGCGACAGCAATTAGTGGCAAGATGCATACGGGCGCTAATGGCAATATAGCTATTCATCTTGGCGATAACTGGCCATCGGGTGGATTGCCCGTACTTCAGACAGCTGCTAGCGAGGACCTTATCTTGACGACCACCAATACAGCTGGAATCGTCGGCGGTCACCTGACCTATGTAATGGTAGCAGTCTAATGGCTAACATATCAGTCGGAATTGCTCAAGCACTTTCTGATCTCGCCGGTGGCGGCACTAATGGCGGATTGAGTCAAGAGCAAGCAGCAAGATTCTTGTCTGCCGCCGCGTTGCTAGTTAACCGTCATAAAGTCATGTTAAGCAAACCTGTAGTGGCTATCCGCACGCGGAATGGTGGCAGACGCGTGATAGGACGATCAAGCCCCGGAGAGTATCCAAGAGCAGACACTGGAATGCTTCGCAATGCTATTGCAATTGATTCGAAAACGACTCTTGAAGAAGTCATGCGAACGGCTCACATCAAGATAGGAATTCGCAGGCGCGCATGGTATGGCGCGTATTTGGAAGTCGTTTATCAGCGACTAGGTCTATCGCATACGCTTAGAAATATGCTGCCACAGTTGCAAGCCATTGCTGGAATGCCTTTACGATTCATTACCACGCAACTTATGAGGGATTGAGATGGCGATATTCAATAAGTTCAATTGCTTCGTATTGGATCTTGGCAGCAAGTTCCATGCTCTAGCAACCGATACATTGACGATAGCATTGAGTGATACGGCGCCAGTTGCTACCAATACGCTGATAGCTAATATCACGCAGATCACTTATACGAATATATCATCTAGAACAGTTACGACCACAAGCTTTCTACAAAGTAGCGGCACTGCCAAGTTGATATGTGCAGATCTAGTTTTGACCGCGTCTGGCGCGGTTGGACCATTTCGCTATGTGGTGCTATATAACTCTTCAACCACAGCAGCAACTGGCCCTCTTATCGGCTGGTATGACTATGGCAGCTCGATCTCGCTAGCAACTAGCGAAACTTTTACGATTGACTTTGACCAGTCTAATGGTGTACTTACAATTGCTTAACTTTATATCTCATGAGGTATTTCTCTATGCTTATGTTACTCTTGCTTGCTACGGAGCCATTAGCTTGCCAGAACGGCCAGTGCGCAAGACCTGCTGCTGCCAAGGTAGCAGTATCAAGCAAGCCTGTTGTATCTGCTGGAAAGCGTGTGCCTGTCCTAAAGTTCGGTAGCAAGATCCGTAAGAAGTGACATAAGGTGATATAGCATGGCAGAGATTGATGTAGGCAATGGCAATCAGTTTGATGCTGCTAATGGTGGTGTCACTCAAGATGAGCACGACAATACCATTGCTATCACCATAGAGATGCGCGAGACCGAAGTATATCAGTATCAGGTCAATATCAATAACTATCAGGCAGCTTTAGATAGCATGCCGAAAGAGCCATGGCCGCAGCGTCTCTTGCCATATCGTGGTATGGCAAGAGATCAATTGGCAGCAGCCATTGAAGACGATGACGATCTAATGCTAGCAAGCCAGTTGGCCTTGCGAGATGAAGTCAGATTTCGGTTGCGAACAGAGAAGATGGAACAAGCCAAGAGCAAGATGCTGCTTGATAGTATCATGCTATCAGTTCCAGACCAACAAGTGCTACGCGCAAGAATCTTAAGAAATAAAGAGGCAAAGAAAAACACACCTGCTGGATAATGTTATATGGCAGCAGTTGGAATAACCTTTTCTGCCACACCGTATATATGTGTCTTTCCATTCGTATCAGGAACTGGCTTTGGCACTAAATGGGCTAATCCAGCAGTACTAGCAAACCTACCTCTGATAACACTTTCTTTTAATAGCGATACAGTTATAGCTGTAGGCAATAGCTTATCACCATTCTTTCATGCGTGGGCATTCTCTGATAGCACTGGCTTCGGAACTAAATATGCCGCACCTTCTACGGTAGCTACCAATCCGTCATATGTATCAATCGGAGAGAATGCTGTATCGTTTGCCAATGGAGGCAGTCAGGCTAGAGCGTATGGCTGGTCGTCTTCTGGTTTCGGTACATTGTTTACCCCTAACGGCTTGCCTACTAGCGGAACAGCATTAACGTCTCTACCTTTGAATAATAAAGTCGTGTTCGGATATCAAGGTGCGTCATCAATTCTAGTGGCACAAACGTTTGATAAAACTACTGGCTTTGACCCATTAGGCACTCAATATACCACTAGCCCCGCCGCACCGGGGTCTCCGTTTGCTATGCAAATATCTAATGCAGGTACCTTAGCTACTGGAACCCTTAGCATCCCAACGATCTTTGCTGTGCCTTATGACCAGAATGCTATCGGTAACCCGTTTGGAACCAACTATGCCGCACCTGCTACTAGACCATTAGTTGGAACTAACCTTGGCGTAGGGTGGAGGAGTGATAGCTCTGCCATTATGTCATCGGGTGGTACCAGCCCCTATATTGCGGCACATGCCTTTACCACTGCCTCTGGTTTCGGGACTAAATTTAGCAATCCAGCATCTCTTCCGACAGCTGCTAGCGTGGGCGGCCATGCAGACGGAACAGATTGCGCGGTTGTATCTAGCACTAGAGTCGTATCAGCATACCCACTAGGGACTACCAGTTTCGGAACTAAATATAGCGTTCCCGTGGGCATACCTGCTAGTGGCACAGCAGGTTCTATCAGATTTCGTAGGTTCGTAAATAGCTATAGCCTAACTGCTGATACAAGAACTTATACGGTATCTGGTATAGCTGCTGGATTGCTGCGCGGACGAAAGATAGCAGCTTCGCAAGCATCATATACGCTTACTGGCAATGCTGCTACGCTAACGAAAACTGGAGTCACTGGCTATAGCATAACTGCTAGCACTGGATCATTTACGTTATCAGGCGTAGCTACTGGATTGCTTGTCGGTAGAAAGATAGCAGCTTCGCAGGTTTCGTATACGCTTACTGGTCAAGCTGCTGGATTGCTATACGGGCGAAAGCTTACAGCTAGCCAAGCATCATATTCAGTTACTGGTATAGCTACTGGTTTGTTATTCGGCAGAAAGCTACCAGCCTCGCAAGCATCTTACTTGCTTACTGGCTCTGCTGCTGGCTTGCTAGCTGGTAGAAAGCTTGCGGTATCGCAGGCTTCATTCATATTGACCGGCTTATCAGCTGGAGCGCTGGCTGGTAGAAAGATAGCAGCTACTAGCGTTGCCTATGTCTGGTCTGGTTTCCCAGCAGATTTCACCAAGACTACTGCCAACTCTATCGTTGCTGCTACTGGCCATTTCGCAGAGACTGGCAACGATATCAATCTGCTAGCAGGTAGGGCAATCCAGTCGAGCAGCGCATCATTCACGGTTACTGGCATATCGGCTAACACCTTGGCTAATCGAAAGCTGTCAGGGGCTGTCCAGAGCTATGTGATTTCGGCTTTCAGCGCCGGGTTGATTTCTGGCCGCCGCATTTCGATCGTGGCTGGATCTTATCAGCTAACCGGGCTTTCTGTCGGTCTAGGGCTTGCGCGCGCCATAGGGGCTTCTGCGGGGCTTTATAGCTTAGTGGGCCGATCTGCCAGTTTGATATCGGGTAGGCGTCTAATATCTGATGTCCGGTCATACTTGCTGACTGGTACAAGCATCAATCTTACGAAATCGTTTATCATATCTATCGGTTCTGGGTCGTTTGCTTTAGTCGGTCGTTCTGCTTCTATCTATACTTCGCGCTTGCTAGCTGCGAATTCAGTCGCGTTCGAGATTTCTTTCCAAGATGCTGGCTTGCTAGCTGGAAAGCTGGTATCCGCAGCAACTTCAAGCTTCGTGCTTCAGGTTTATCCAGTCGATCTAATCAGTGGCAATCGTGCTATAGTTTTAGATACAGGCATCTTCTCTGCGATATATTATGCTGCGAATCTGACAGGGCCATTGCCGCCGATTATCGATTCGATCACTTTGGGCGTAAGCGTGATAGAGCCCATAGAGCTAGGCGAGCGCGTGATATCTTCTGTGGTTCCGATTTCTGGATCTGGCCATTGCTTAGTTTCGGCTGCTATCAAGTCTAGGGGTTCATGATGTCATCTTATTATGTAAACGATACTATCAGGATATCGGCAACTTTTAGAAGTGACCAGAATGCGTTGATTGACCCAGATACCGTATCAATCACTATCACGCAGAGCAGCGTAAGCACGACTTATATCTACGGAGTTGGCGATGCTATCGTCAGGCCGACAATAGGCTACTACTACATCAACTATTTGCTGCTTGCTGCTGGAGAGCTTTCTTATGAGTGGGACGGCACCAATGCCACCACGATTGCTAGATCTGGCGGCTTTACCGTATTACAGTCTAGAGCGTTGCCTAGCAGTTTCTGGACACCTGCGAATGACCATCTAGTGTTTGACAATCTAGAGACCGTCTTGATTACTACCCTTGCTGGCGTGACTTCGACCGTTCTGCGAGTGTTTAGATTGCCTGCCAATCTAGACACTGGAGGAGCCGGAGCATTGACCGCGTATGGTACAACGACCCAGTGGAACATGTGGATTCAAGAATGTCCTATTGCGCCTGAGATCAACGCTCTAATCACTGACGCATACGGGCGCAAGTACCGTATTGATTCAGTGGTACAAAGTGTGGTACAAAACATGTGGGAGATCAATTCAACCGCTGACGCAGGAAACGCGCTGTGAGTATTTACTGGGAGATCCTGATGAGCGTCAAACAGCGCCTTACCGGCGTCATGGGTGACAATCATATCAAGGTCCGCAAGAGGGCTATCTACCTTGAAACCGACACCCTCCCCACGATTATCATCTCGCCAGCAGCAGAGAAGATTGACCTCGAGACATTTAGCCGACAAGTAGCTTACTCGTATACGGTGCAAGTGACTCTAGTCCAAGCAGGCAACCGCTTATTCGAGCAAGACGTGCGCGACTGGCTCCTGCTAAGGCAGCAGATAAGGCAAGCTCTGTATCAGCCAACGTTGCCTGATATTGAAAACATCATCGGCATGGAATTGGACATGCAACCCGCATTTGAATCCGTAACTGGCAATACATCAAACTACGATGTTTCTGGCATGAGCGTCACCTACCAAGTTTTAGAGGAGCGCACGACATGAGCGTAGACATCAGTGGAGTCGTTGGAGAGATCAATTGGTCGCAATCCAAAACCAATAGTGCTTTCGTCAAAACCAAACAAGGACCGGACAAACTTACGGCATCTCTAGCGCCCAGTACCACTACATTTAATCGCATATACGCGGTCTCGGGCACCCTTGCTGCATCAGCAAGCGTCACTATTGACTTGCAAGGCGTCACGGACTACCTTGCTCAGTCTCTGACGCTGACGGGCATCATAGCAATCATGATGAAGGCGACAACAACGGACATGATCTACTCACCCGGTGCCACTAACGGGCTGACGTGGTTTCTGGGCGGCACTACGCCAACCCTGACGGTAAAGGCTGGCGGCTTCTTTCTGGTCGGTGATGGCTCTGCATTTACGATATCTGGCTCGGCAAAAACTATTAAAATCACCAACGCAAGTGGTGCGGCTTCGGGGTCCTATGAATTAGCTCTTATTGGAGGACAGTAATATGCCTTTCTACTCGGGAAAGCTAGGGTCGATTTCTGTTGGCGGCACAACGCAACCATTGACCGATTGGTCAGCCGACATGAAGATGGAAGTTGTCGAAACGACCAACTTTGGTTCTGGTGGTGTAGCGACCAACGAGGCGGGAATCGCGTCGATTGAAATCTCAGCTAACGGTCCATACGATGGAAGCGCAGGCGGGTCGCCCGGAGACAGTGCGATTTTCATCTTGTCAACATCGTCTGCTGTTGGCGCGCCAGCTTTCACCGTTACAGCTCGCATATCGTCAATCAAGATTGACCAGAGCGTAAAGGACGTTGCCAAGATTAGCTACTCTGCTACCTCCAACGGTTCGTTTACGGTTGCGCCATAATGGCGTTCTTCGTCGGCAAACGCGCAGCCGTTGTTATCTATTCAGAGGATAGCAACGTTGCGCAAATTGGCAATATGACGGAGTGGACCCTTTCCGTTGACGGCGAGCGCGTCGATATCAGCGACTACGACTCCCGAACGTACAGAGGCGTAGTCGGCATGCGTACTGCGACTGTGACCATGCGCGGTCCGTATCCGACTAGGACAGACGTAATCGGTCTGGGTAACTCAGTCGGGTATTCCATCATGCCCGGACACATTATCAGAGTCTTTCTGTATCTTGATGAGACTGAAACAATATGCCCTCCGTACCAGCTACAGGTACTGATAGATAAGATGGACCTAACGACTGATGTTAAAGGTGTCGTACAATGTACCATCAGTGCGGTATGTATCGGCAACTTTACTGATGCGACCAGCACAGATATGAATACCGAACCATTTACATTCTGAGGTACACATGAGCGGTGGAACAGTTAGTCAAAGTCTTGGCGGTCAATCGTCTCCGATCCTTGTGACGATTGGTGGAAAGCAATATAAGTTTTCGCTGCTGACGCAAAAGTCAAAGTCAGCCTTGGAGCGCATTATTCAAGACCGGGTGCGCAATGAATTAGCCGTCAGCAAGCAAGACATGAGCGACGAAGAATACCGGCTCGCATACGGTGCCTACATGGACAGAATCAGCTCCGGTGCGTTTTCGTTTGGCGGTGTAATATGTCGCACTTTTCTAACTTCAAGCTCCGGGCTTGAGGCTCTATTGCGAGTATTGGCAAACATTCCGGCTGAAGACGCAAGCTCAATGCTGATGGAACACGCGGAGGAGGTCGGACAAATTATTGGACAGGTGTTCGCGGAGTCTTTCCCCAAAGCCCGGACGAGGAACACGGAGCCTCTTCTGGGCGAAGAGGTATCCGCGTAATCAATCCGCTGGCCATATTTGCTAGCTTGACAGACGAGCCGTATCTTCTGAGTATTGACCAGATTGGTGACTTGACGGACTACCAGATCTGGCGTATTTACGGTAAGGACAGAGACGAGAACGGAAGGGCCAAACCGATACCCGGCTCGTTTGGACCAAGCCAGCGCGAGACGCATCTAGTCGATGAAAAGTGTCAGTTTATCAATATGGGTCTGGCGTTAGGAATAAGACTAGAAGAACTGGAAAATTCTTGGAGAGCAAAACATGGCGGGAGGGGTTGACATATCTGCCGCCGGAGGAAGCCCACCCGCATCAGGCGGGCTAAAGCCATTAGTCGCCGCACTAGACAAATATCAGCAGCAACTTAGTGCCGTCTCCCGCGCACTCGAGGAAGCAGCCGCATTAGCCGGGTCAACTACGACCAGTAGTGCGGCTCCAGTCACTACGATTGTGCAGAAAGCCCAGCCCCCGTCTGTGCCATTGCCTCAGCCGAAAGCAGATCAACGATACAACCCAGACCTAGATTACGCCCTCGGCATCGGACCGAAACCGGAGCCACCCGCGCCGATTGCTGCTCCAGTGCTACCGGAGCCACCCGCGCCGATTGCTGCTCCAGTGCTACCAGCTGCTCCTATGGCGCCGCAACTGCCGCAACCCGTGCTTCCAGCTGCTCCTATAGCTGCTGCTCCCACAGAGGCAAAAACAGCGCCTTCTAAAGATGAATCGAAAGCCGATCCACTTAAGGACGTGATGGACCAGTTTGGGGACGTTTTTGCAGGTATTGGAGCCGAGTTAAAAACAGCATTAACGAGTCTTTCGGGCATATTCAACACAATTGGCGTAGAGGCAAAACTGCTTGCTATTGCTGCCGAATCTGTAGCAATCGCACTTGAGCCAGTAGAAGACGTATTTGCCGCACTTTCCGATGCCGTCCGTCCAATTGCAGAGGCGTTTAAGGTGCTGCTCAGTGTCGCACTAGCCCCTATTGTGGGCGTGCTTAAAGTGTTTGGAAGCTTGCTCAAGTTGCTTACGTCAATCTTGAAGCCAGTCATTGCCATTGTTAATGGCTTTGGCATGATTGTAGACGCAATTGCAGAGGTGATAGAATCCGTTGGAACACCAATGGAAATTGTCGCCATTCAAATAGAAATGATCGCCGAGGTGTTTGCGTCAATTTTCGGCAACGTGGCTACAATTGCCAAGTCTATGAAAGCCCCACAGGTCGCAATCCAAGACGCATTCAAAAACGTCAAGTCTACTATTGCGGATCTGCTGGTCAATCCTATGGGGGCTATTCCCGACCTGATGGGTCGGATTCGCGAAGCTATCGAAACTTTCAACCCCGGTGCCATGATTGAGTTTGACTTGGCGATGCGCGACCTGATGGCCGTTTTTGGCGAAGCCCTCCTCCCAGTAGTTAAAATTGTTACGGGTGTTATCCGTAAGTTTGCGGACACGCTCCGACCAATCTTGCAAAAACTAGAGCCGGTGTTTTTGAAGCTTGCTGATACAATCGGCAATTTCCTGCTGATGAATATCGACAAGTTTGCGGACGCTATTAAGAATATGATACCGCTGCTTGAAATGTACATGAATCGTATGCAAATGTCGCTTCAATTTCAAAAAGAAAAACAAGAAAAAGCAACAATGAAAGCCGACCCATTGTCTGAGACACTTAAGCGCGCAGCAACGGCAATGGCTCCACAAAGAGGCATGCTTGGCGGCACGTTTGATCGGCGAAACGAGGCCGTGAGAATTGAGTGGGATATCAAAGTTCCGATGATGAAAGAGATTGACGCGCTAAAGAAGCAAGGCTTAGGAGAAGAAAGCCCCGAGATTAAAAAACGAATGGCCGAGCTTGAAGCACTTGGAAAGCTCCAAGATAAGATGTTCAACGACCCTGCATCAAACAAACGCGCAGAATTCTTAAAAGCAGTTCCGGCAGAAGAGGCGTCGAAAGATGCCAAGTACATGGAGGCTAAAAACAAGGCGGATATAGCTGCTGCCACTTTGGAAACCAAGGCTAAGGCTGGAGTTAAGCCTTCTGATCTCGGTCCAGCAATGAAAGACTTAGCCGACTCGTTAGATGGTCTAGATAACGAAATGACACGAATGGTGGCGGCACAAGCTGGAAAGGGCTCCGCGCAAGGTCTTGCGGCCGCACAGAATCCAGCCTTCAAGTCTATCGCCGACCTGTCACGCGACACGATCCTAAAAGCATTTACAGCCACTAGCAGTCAAGCTCAAATGAAGGAACAGCAAAACAAGAAAGCCGTAGACAACGTGGCTAATCTTCCGAACATAATCCTCCAAGGCGTCCAAGCCGGTATGAAGGCCGCAATGGATATACAGAACGGCGTAGCACCTCCGGCTCCAGCAGCTCCGGCTCTCCCAGCACCAGCAGTCGCAAGGTAATAGCAATGCCACCATTAGAAAACATCAATGCGGCTACAGAACGAATTGCCAGCAGGTCTGTCAGCAATGCTGGCTTTAGCTTGACCGAAGGCGCGCGGGCTTCGATGAAATTGATTGTGACCGAGAATAAACTAGAGTCAGCAATCAAAGAGGCAATGGGTTCAGCCAAGCCACTAAAGGCTGGTATCGAGCGCAAGCTACCAGTTGCGCATCCACACTGGCAATGGCTGTTTTGCGAACGCATTAGTAACATTGAAGGCGTGGAATTCGATAGTAAAATCGACGTAGGGGAAGAAGACGCGTTTTTCGACGTGCAACTTGAAGCTCCGCCGCTAGCCTACTATGCACGATATAAACGATATGAACTGTCGGTAGACTTTACTTCGAGGCCTTACGCCTTGCTGCCGGACACATCAATAAAGAAATTCAACGTGACATGGACGAATGAGCTTGGAGCGGTTGAAAGCAAAGACTTTAACGAAGAATACTTACGCTACACTGAGTACAGGCGAATGCCTTCAAGCGAATTCTTGACTGCCGAAAACGGACAAATGATATGGAAGATGGACAACAACCCCGTGGCACCTCCAACCGTAGCATTGCAGAATGCTGCGGTAGCTGGCGGGCAATTGCGCATGCTGATTAGGTCAGCTCAAATTGAGTATAAGTTTTACGAGGTGCCGTATACATTCATCACTAGCGCAAAGTCGTTTATTGCACGGGCCACTGGGCACGTCAATATGATTGACTGGAACGACCACAAGGCCGGGTCGCTGCTAATGCTAGGCGCCTCAGTCGATAAGGTGTATTCGCCATTATTTCCAGAGTGGATCGAAACAGACGCCGAGGCGCTAGTCCCAAGCCAGCAGAAGTTATGCGATATCACTTTCAATATGCTAGAACGAAATGAGGCGCCAGCTATTGCATACGCGGGAGTCACAGGTAATGACGTGGCATACGGACATAACCTGCTGTTTAATCCGCAGACATCAAAGTGGTACTATGCTGTAAATAACAATACGGGCAAGCCAACGTATCCAGCATTTCCATTCCAGCTTCTCTTTGCTAACCCGGACCAATAACATGAAGCTCGTATCAGGCGATCCTAAAACAGTTGTCACCACAATACCCGGTGGATACTCAGTGCGTTATGTGCCTGAGGAGCAGATTCATGTGAAAATTGATTCAATGTTCACAATAGGGGCGTTGCCATTCTACACATGGTCAGAAGTGCGACCAGTGCTTAATGGCAATGGATACGAGGTTCTTGATGGTGGACGCAAAGGAACAACGACCGCAAACTACGCCTCTGAAATCAGCAGTTCAGCGGATGTGCCAATAAACACCATTGTTGTAATTTACAAACGAGGCATTGTTAACACTACATCTCTAGGTGCAGGAGGCGGCGTAGTTTGCTTGTATGAATTCATAGCAAGTGCCATAGGTAGTGGAGGAGGAGCAGTTAGTAGCGTTCAATGCGTAGGTAATATCCTCTACGTGACCTACGGGTGACCTATGCCAACGACAGTGCCGTTTACATGCTACAATTTTCCCGGCTCTCAAGGCGAGACGGCGTTGCCAAAACCTTGGCCATGTTGCGGCTGGGCTAACCCTCCAGCCTCGTTATCTGGCACATACCGATGTACATCTACTCCAACGTTTCTGTGCGGAGGAGCCCCGACTACAACGACCGCGTTTACTTTGCTACGAAATAATCTGTGCGGAGCCGTGTATTTGTACAACGCCGTTGGCATCAACTTCTACATTAACATCACGCTATCACTTTGCACTGAGCCAACAGGGGCGATTGTTGGGAGCATTGGAAGCCCCGGCCCCGGAATATGGACGCCCGATTCTACAGGCAACGGCTGCTCGTTTGTTGGTGGCGTGTACAATTTCGTTCTTGGCGGTACGCTCCAGAATGGCGGGCAAGTACTGAGGATTGACTTTAACACGGTGACCATGTGAATGGATTTACGGCTAACGCAATAGTGCCCGCAGACTGTTACCAGAAAGTAACGGCGGGTAGCGCGTTTCCTTCTGTCTCAATGCACGTTCTAATCCAGAGCCGAGAGGCAACAATGCCTGTTGATGATCAGTCTGGGTATTGCGGCAATGTAATGATTCCCAAGTATTCTACAGCCGCAGACTCTATGGACGCGGTTTCTTATGGACTAGATAATGGCGGCGTCTCAATCTCTTCATCGCTTAAGTTTGACTTGGCTGACGTATCAACTTGGAACGCAGTCACTATTGCTCCGTATCCAAGTCAGCCTTCATACACGGTCAAGTTTTACGGACCACGATTCAAGTCTCCCTTGACATACATTCGCTTGACTAAGCGAGATCAAGTAATTTCTCCGTTTGAGAGCCTTAGCACTGTCAACTGGGTGGACGCAACGGACGCAACGTGGGGTCAAGACTGGCTTGGAAACCTAATGCCCGGTGGATGGTGCTATACCAATCGTGGCGTATTAGAGCCGATGAATGGAACAACTTACTGGGAAGATGCAAGGAAAACTACAGATCCTCTCAATTCGGTTGATAGGACAAGTGCTACAACGATACATGAAAATTGGATGCCGTTTTGTACTCCAATAACAGCCTACAATTCTTCTGGCACATCTCAAGGCACCTTTGACGGGCTTGCGTTTATGATATTCTGGAATCTTGCAGCAGTCAAAGACCCACGCTACCCACCAGACGATGCTGTCGATCAAGTAACGATTCCAGTTCCGAAACTAAGCCCATTCAAACAGCTCCTTAGCTTTGAGGTTTGGATTTACATGACCGCTAACCCAACGACTGCTGGGTCGTTTAAGTCGCCTCGAATTGCTCGCGTTCGGTATTGGACCTATACTCGCACGCGAGGAGATGGCAATTCGCCGTTTGATCCGTATTTGTTTTTCAATGCCTCGGTTGGACCTACGGCATCACTAATGATTCCGATCACCTTTCAGCTATTAGACAACGCCAACAACCCAACGCATCTTGCTACAAAGACTCAGTATCTGGCGTTGTCAGGTCTTAAGTTTGCGGTAGGTGCTTAATGCCAACAATGACTGCTGCTAAGGGCACGTTTATTGTAAACGGTCAAGCCGTCCAATTTCTTAGACGATTTCTAGTTGCGCGGGACATATGCGCAATTGCTCCAGCATACAGCACTCCCGTTACGTTTGATTGCTCGCTTGCTTGCACGGCTATTGGTTGGCCGATGCAATTGGGCGTATTGACGATGAACTTTTATACCGACGATCCTCTATGCCCATCAGCAGGTGTGCATTCGTCGCTATATATTCCCGGCCAGATTCTCGTTCCACTCGCCTGTATTCCCGGTAACCCATCTCCTGAAGGCATATGGCAAGGCCGAGCGTTTTTCTCGTCAGTACTAATTCCCGGGCCGCCTCAATACGGCATGTCGTTTCGATTCCAAGCCGTCATGACTGTAGAACTGGATGCCAGCGTCACTGTGTCTGTGACTATGGAAAGGCTTGTACCCAACGCTGAGTTTAGCCCGCCTCCGTCAGACGGTTCAAATGTCTACGTTACTTGCGCAACGTGGTCGCAAAACCTAGTGCGATATCTAGCACCGGGAGCAGATCCACTCGCGCGCAATATCAATTGGACTATGACTAATTCGGCTTCAGTTGCTGTAGTTCCGAGCGGCACTTATTGTCAAACAGACATTCATTCAGCGACCATGAGTGTAGTGCTTATCCCGTTCAAGCTGGGTTGCAATGGCATGGCTGATAATGTTACGCCAGCTGACTGCTCATTAGACACCGGATATCGGACCTATTCGTGTATGGCTTTGCTAGTAGAGCCAATTACGGCAAACGCTTGGCCAGCTCAATGGATACAAATGGGCACGAATAAACCTCTGGACTATCGGTGCTTCAATGGCACCAATTCCAGAACAGTCTCGCCAGTTGCGGCTGCAAGTTTGACTCCCTCGCCAGCGTATCCGCCTGTAGCAGACCTATTGAATTGCGGCTGCTCGGGAGAAGATCCAGTTAATGGAGATAAGCAGCAAATACAGTTTGGATCTGCGGCTGGATACGAGGTCGTCTTAAAGTCAGTAGATAAAGGCGACCCTTGTCTAGCCATTAGAGTTTCGGGTGCTAGCAATCCATGGACCGTTGATACATCTTACAACGTAGACGCAACAATAC
>Ga0073922_1000009_pt1 | contig 24365 bp, 48 predicted proteins | sample GWRWT2_2Sept14_FD_70955 | JGI IMG/M metagenome (GOLD analysis project Ga0073922, IMG submission 70955) | Sand microcosm microbial communities from a hyporheic zone in Columbia River, Washington, USA - GW-RW T2_23-Sept-14 | ecosystem: Engineered > Artificial ecosystem > Sand microcosm >...
ATTCCGTGCATCTATATATGATGATGCTCGTTTAGTTATTATTCCGTATGTTAATTCTATTGTGCATAGATACATAAGTCCGTAGTTAATGTCCATTTCAATCTCTTTTAATTTACATTGAACATCTATGTTTTGTCCAGCTCTAAGTCTAGCAATAGTTATGTATGTTGCATCAGTAAAGGTTTGTTTTGGTATAAAAATTACAGACATAATCGCAACACTAAATATAATAAACACAAGAAAATATTCCATGTTGTTTCCTTTGTTAAATGGTGGGACTGGCGGGACTCGAACCCGCGATGCCTCGGTTATGAGCCGAGTGCTTTAACCAACTAAGCTACAGTCCCTATTATTAAAAACTGTTATTGCCTGTAATTAAATCACATTTGTCCGAATGAAATTCTTTATTACAATCTTTACCGTAAGCAGACCAACATCCACAAGAACATCTTAATGGTTGCGATGAAGCGTCAACCAACAATTCAATTTCATGTTCTAAATAATTCCAGCAGAAAGAATATCCATCAGGTTTAATTAACCATCCTTCATGGAATCCCTTACTATCGATAGTCCCTAGCTCACAAGGTCGGTGGCTATCTATATCGAGTTGTTTAATTCTAACTCTATCACCAACTTTAAATGATGTGTATAATTCAAACATATTAAATGGACCAGAAATTATATACTTACCATTATCAGCAGACGCCTTTATTGTTCCGGTATAAGAAATATATTCTACTGTTAAAATGTTTTGTCTAAATCCGTCTTTCTTTTCTATGATTTTATCGCCAATCTTAAACTGTTTACTTTTTCTATATGAAAACAAAGCAAACCTCCATCTTAAAAGCGCGGCGGTAGGTCTTGAACCTGCATCTCTTCCTTAAACCGAAAGGCTTTACTTCTTAAGCTACGCCGCATGATTACATTTCTAATGTGATGTTTGGATATAAAGCTTTAGCTTCTTCAACTGTGTCTAGGATATTGATGACAGTATCTCCTTCACAAACAAGAACACACTCGCTTTGTAATACAATTCGTAAAGGATTTGGTGCTGTTGCCTTGGCGATGGCTTCAAGATAGTCCATGTTTATTCTCCTTTTAATAATACAAATAATCTTTTGTGATATCCAGTTCGCATACCATTTTTAGAAAGAATCATTGGGCCTTGTTTTCCAAGACCAGACCAAGAACAATCATCTGTACATTGTTCGTATATGTGTTGTTGATTTGTATTGGTAATAACATTTTTAATAAAACCACATTCGGTACACACATATAAAGCACGAGGGAATACGTTGGTCATATAATAACTCTCTTAATTATATATTCCCAACAAGCAATACCAAGAATAAACCCAACAAAAAAGTCAATGTTAAAGATTTCCACATCATGCTCCTTCCATATTGTAATAGACCTTCTCCAGTCTATCTAAATAATCAGCCCTGGAATATCCTTCCCAATTAGAAGTAAACCCTTCTTCAATGTAGTCATCAAGGTCGAGAATTGAATCATCAATGTTTTCAATAACATTCTTATAATGAATTGACGTAACAAACACACCTAAACTAAATGAAATAGTAACTATAATTAGTGTGAATAGTAATATCATTATTTCTCCTTTATGGAAAACGTTTGTTGTCAATTAGATAACGGATATAAGCGCTCATCGTAAAGCCTTGCTTTGCTGCGAGCTTTTCTAACGCAATCCTTGTCTTATAGGGTAAACTAATAGACCCGATGATGGTAATCTTATCATACTTACCCTGCTTCGCATGACGAGCATAACCCTTAAGTTTACGTCGATCAATCTTTGAATCACCAACGTTACGCAAGAGATGCTTGCCTTTGAAATTAGACTTCTTCTTTCTCACAACTTGTAACATAATTATCTCCTTTATATAAAGTAATTATAGGATTAACGATTGGTGCGCCATAAGAAGCATATAAAATTACACCTTCGTTAACTTAAATTTACGATTATATACTTCTGCCTTCTTTTGAAAAGCAGACTTCTTTATTGTGTGTTTATTTAGTATGTAATCATGGTAGCTTTTTTCTGCATATACTCTTATTTTCGGGCTGATCTTACTGCGTCTTATTGATTCTGGTAAATAAACTAATAGACCACCTATTGATACCATAAAATATGTTTGCATTATAACTGGTGGATAGATCATGGCTCTGTCCCTCCTCCTAAGTTAATAAGTAATACGGTAGCAAAGAACCATATAACTAAACAATATAAAAAATATGTTGCCATGTTACCTCCAAATATATTATTTTTATCTTGACATTTCTTTGTGATTATGTTATAATAACTTTGTGCCTAGAATAAATAAACCTAAAAAACCATATACAAAAAGAATATTCGCTAGATTAATTGCTAAAAAACTAGCAAACTCACCACCGAAATCTGAACAGTGGTTTTATAAGTTATATGAACCATTCCGTCATACTAAAGACGAATTTAATAGAGCATATAAAGGTTATATCCCTGATGTTATTAACTTTAAATACCGGTATATAATAGAAATTGACGGATCAATTCATAAGTTACCCTCGGTTATGGGTAAAGATAGATTTAAACAAAACTATTATGAACGAACAGGCTTTAAAGTATTTCGTATTAAAGCTTACGATATAACATCGTTTGATCAAGTAATAAACGCAATTAGATTACTTAGAAAATAACATATATCTATGTAACTCAAGACCGTGAAAAATAGCTTTATCCTTAACCGGACAAGCGGCATCGGCCACCCCAAGTCCTTGTATTTGAGGACACCTGAGAAGGCTCTGGCTACTAAGCATCGTGGGAATATGAGCTTAGCGGAAGGCTTGGATTATAAATACATAACCACCAACGAATCTTAGAAGTAGTTGGACGGAGTAAGATAGGGTGCCTTTTCGGGGGCATCTAATGTATTCCCCTATCTAAAACCCACAGTCACTTCATAAACATCAACATATTCCAGCTCAATGTCACCTTGCGGCGAGGTACAATCATACATAATCGTAACTGAGCCATGCTTAAGATAAGACTTACATCCTGAAGCAAGGGCGCCCTTAGAATCCCTGTCACGGGCCACATATGTCGTAATAGTTTGCGGGGGCGGAGCACAAGCCGCAATAGTAATTGCTAAACAAGCAGGTAGTAATCTCATTACGCAACCCCTTGAATAGAATAAGGGACATCGTAAGACTTAAGGATACCGATTAGGCTGTCGATAGAATGAACAACACACTCATACCCTAGTCCAATGACAACAAGTCTAGCACCCATACGTTGAATGATAATGTGCTTGTTATTAGGTAGAACAAAGCGAATGTCGCTTAGATTAAACTCATTAAGTCTGGTTTTAAGAGATATAATATCGTATAACATAACGGACCCCCTTGTTTGTTAATGGCGAATTTCTGCTTATAATTTCCCTAGAAAATGCTCAAGTCTTTTCTTCATATCTATTCAGAAAAGAGAAAGACAGGGAATTACCCTGCTTTCCTTGGTCTTAGTATAATAGGTTTTTGTCGATCTTGCAAGAGCTTTTTAGCTTTTTCAATTCTCTTGAAAAATGCTCGTTGTTCTGCTAGAATAGCCTTTTGTTCCATTATATAGAAGTCTGGTAGCTTAGTCATGCTTCACCTCGTTTAGACATTCTTGTAGCTCGGTACGTTTATGGGCTTTGTTTGGGACTTGTGTCCGTGACCACGATGTTGTGATGCTATCATAGCCATGTTTTGCCAAATAAGCAACATAATCTTCAGCTTGATGCTGTACTCTAAAAACCTTTACCATAGGTTTGCCAGTATGATTGAGGAAGTCGATACGATATACCATAATGCCCCCAGTGTTAGTAATGGACTCAAGACAAGGCCCAGACGTAATGTCTAGGCCCTGAGTTTCAATCCCTTACCCTACTTTTTTAGCTCTAGTCTGTAACTTATCGGCATTGGCTTTGATGAACGCCTCGATCTCTTCTCTTCGTTCAAATAGCTGTGTCCATTGGCTACCGTATAGCGTGACAGGAAAGCGGCCTAGGCCATAGACACTAACTGCGCCCTTCTCACTCACCTTAATCCCTAGCTTAGGCGCTGCCTTCGCCTTAAGAGCTTCGTTCTCGGCCTTAAGAGCTGCAATCTCTGCGGCCATATCATTCTGGGCTACAGTAGCGGTGATCCCTTGTGGTAAATTCATAATATCCCCTTGTTCTGGCGGGTTACGCCTTAAAGGGTGTCATAATCGACACCATAAGGCCATAGGCTTAATTCCCATGGCCCTAGCTATCGAATATAGCTGCGTTTAGCCCAATGGCTAAGCCGCATAATGCCCCAGAATACCGTCTAGGGTTATAACAATGAGTCCCTCTCATTGTCAGGGCTGAGACACTAGCCTCGATCTTTCGATAACGGCTTAACCATCAGCTCACTGGCACTCGCTTCTCGCTGCGTTGGATGCAGCGCTGCGGCGTGAAATCAGTTTCGGCGATTTTAAAAAAAAATTCAAGTAAAAAGAATTTATAGTTCGTATAAAAAAATCTTATACGTTTCAGATTGAGATTTTATATGGTAAGATATAAAAGCAATGGTATAGGCTATATAGCCTAGGATATTAAGTATATAGCTAAGGGGTATAGTAATGGGGAGGGTGATGGTATAGATATTGGTATAGGGGGGGGGTAGGCCTTATCTGGTGTGATAGTAGTATTATATGAGTCATTCTAACCGTTTGACCACTCTGACTTAATAACTATTCGTTAAACGTTACTCCATATTCAATGGGTATATTGTAGGTTGCGCCCTTCCATTCGGTGTCGCACTTTATAAACTTAAGAAATAACTCAGGTTTTATAATCTCTTCTTGAAGGACAAGGGGAAGATAAGTATCCAGCACATCCTGGAAAGTAAGCTGGACAAGTTGGTATCGTACTCTTAGTTCGAACGGTGTTATAAGCCTTCTAGTGGCTGAATCAATGTCCAGCCAAGCAAACATATTACCCCACCGGTCCCACTCAATGGCAACCGTTATAGGACTTCGAGTGGCATCAAGGGGTATTAGGGTTTTAATTAACATTTAATAACATGCCTATCTAGTTAGAAGCCATTTAATATATTGAAAGATAGTCGGACGAAAGAATCCCGAGTCTAACAGTTGAAGGGTAAATTCCAGCCTACCAGCGGTGGTCATTGGTATGTCCTCTAGTCTTGAAATTTCCTCAAGGAATTCACGACATTTAGCTTGTTCGTAATCTTTATAAAACTTCATATTATTTTCTCCTTGCCTTAGGGTTCTTTGGATCATGGAAGGACCAATCTCTTATGTGCCAACTCTCGTATTCCTTCTTATACGCGCCTCCCTCCTCCACAGAGGACTCTACAGGCTTAGAACGTACCCGCTTATTGGCGGCTCTTTTAAGCGTTTTGCGGGCCTTTCCGTCATATCCTTCTGTCCAATAAGGTTTTCTACGGGATCTGGACATGTTAATAACCTGAGTATGGTTTGGTTCTCGATTTGCCGAGGAGAGCCAACCCCTTATCTGTAATTTCAAAGTCACCCCTACACCCACAATCACATCCACCAATATAGTCTTTTCTATATAAATATCGCAAGTTTAGGTGCAAGTTGGAGATTTTTATATAGTGTTTGGGTTTATGTTGTTCGCTTTGAAAGGCAAACCAGTCCTCGTGCCAGAATGCCCATTCACCTTGATATTGAGCAAGTAATTGTAATATCTCAATATTAGGCTTATTTATAGCAATCATTCTTCCTCCATGACGCTATAGCGCACAGGATTGGACAAGGGGCATTGCTTTGTTTTAAAGAACACAAGGCTCTCCCCGTCCCAAGAATAGCCAACAACACCATCCTGTATGAGTTTTAGGATAATGTTATTAGATTCAATATCATAGAGCCAAATCTCTTCTGTCAATTTAACTCCTTCTCATCCAGGTTTGCCAGCTCGTCCATTGCTGCTTCCATATCTTCTAAGCTTATGTCTTCATTGAGCATTTTTGTTGCTTGACCAACGGCCTCTTTCACTAATTCTTTGAAAGCAACCAGTCCCTCATCGGAACGAAGGGTTTTATCCAGCCATGCATCTCCGGCTTCATTCCCTTGAAATACACTAACTAGATAATATTCTTGTATTAATTTTGTAAATCTATTATTCACTCTTTACCTCAAAAGTCAGGATTTCTGGTAGCTCGACTACATCGAACAAGAAGGATTCGGGTATAGTGCCGTCTTTTTTAAAGGGAACAATGATAGTTAATAACTCTTCTGTCCCCGGTTTTACTAAACCAACCATAGCGCCGGTCATGTCAAATCGCTTTCTGTCTTCCATTGTAGGCATACCGCCCTGTTTTAAAGTGTATGTTTCGCCTGTTTCTTTGTGGGTGAAAATGGCGTTATAGCTAATCAGACGCGAGGTTGATGATTTTTGTTTTTCTTTAACCCGTTGTTCTATAACTTTTTGAGGAACAAGGTGTACATCAACCTCCTTTCTATTCTCATACATATCACTAATAAAACTGTGCATACTTTCATTTAAATCTTGTTCATCTTTATTTTTATTCATTATATGTGTTTCCATGTTTTATAATTAACTATATCCGATATTGTTCCCGGAGCTACACCATATTCTTTAGCTGTCGCAACAAAAGTTTTAGTATTGTCTGCACGAAAAATATCTCTAATCTTAATAACTTGTTCTGTTGTTAATTTAGCAGATTCATGTTTCTCTCCTGTTTTCCAATTTAATCCGTGAATATAAGAATGTAATTGATTTTGAGAATTATTACAATATTCTAAATTATCAAGATTGTTGTCGGTTTTAACACCATTTTTATGATTAACTTGAAAATCAGAAGGGCCAATAAATGATAGCATGATTAATCTGTGCAGGCTTAATTGACGTTGTTTGTTATCTTTTTTTAAATATACTCGACAATAACCTCGAGGATGAATACATATTTTTTCCCACTTCTTTTTCGTACAATCCCAGACCCTGCCGTCTTTTGCTATTTTATATAACTCCTCGTATCCCGGTATATTAATAAACTCTGATAAATCAGGATTTAATGTTGGTCGAATTTTCTTTTTTCGACTCATATATTGCCTCCCTCCTGCACTGGTAAATTCTTAATAGGAGATATAAGAGTTAATAACCACTCTTTTAGTGCAGGCATATCTTTAGGATTTATGTCTTTAAATTGTTCACCGATAATAGTTTTTGTCTGGTCTAATGAGGGATAATAACGACCCACCGGAGGATCTAGCCGCGTTTCGGTATCCGCCCAAGTACCGTTATAATTTATAGTAAATAATCCGTCCGCTGTCGTTGTTGGTGGAATAGGCGCCATATTATAAGGATTTGCTGATGGTAGATTTACATGTATTGTTAAATACTCGCCATTTTCTCTATATATAATACGTTCAAGAGTTGCAAATTCAACGTCATTATAATCACCGGCATTCATTCTCATATCAAATGAGTTACCAACCAATGGGATAAGTGTGTAATTTCCGGTATAAGGTAGTGTTATCATTTATGTCCTTTCGGGTCGGGGGCAGGTGAGGGAGAGAAGAATACGGTAAGTATTACTCACCGTTAACACGGATGTTATTCTTTAAGTTGCCTGAAAAACAGCGTCACGCCTTTCTTTTAATGTCACTATTTCAGATTCAAGCGCACGGATCTCGTTTCTTTAAAAAGAAACGCTATCCTGACGAACAACAATTTCACCTTCGTCAGTTGCCATCTGTATTTGTAACTTAGTAATAATTTGTTCGATATTAGTTGGTTCTGGCATTTTTACCTCTTATTTTTTTTAAAAGTTTAGTCCATATGCTTTCATCATACCATACATCCTGATGATTGTCAACAGAAATCGTCCATGGACCACTAGGTTCTAATACAGCAAGCCCTGATCCTAAATCAACATATCCGTTGCGTATCGCTTCATTAACTTGATTGCGTTCCATGTTTGTGATAATAACTTTTGTTCTACCGGAAGAAAAGGTTTTCGTTAGTGTAGCTTTCATTATATCATTCTCCTTGTTGTTCTATTAGTTTTTTACTTATGAAAAAAAGACCACAGTTTTCGATTTTAGTGTACATACTAAAAAATGTAACAGTGTGTAATTCATTAAAACCAATATTATTATATTCAACATTAACATAATCATATGTAACATAGTCTTCATTATTTAAAGAAGACACCTTTGCATAAACGGTATCATACTTTGAAATATAACACTCGTGTTGTTTCGGTAATGTTGAGGGTTTGTTCCAATAAAAAATTGACGCAGTAATTAATAACAAAACGCCGATTGTTAATATTATACAAAAATAATCATCATTCTTTTTAGATTTATTTTTTCGCGCCATCGTCTATCCATTTAATAAGTGTTTCACGTTCAGCATCAGTCATTTGTGTTACATTACCCGGTGGCATTGTTTTATTAGAAACACGAAGTTTAATTTTTGCTGCGTTCTCTTTAACCTTATCATAATTTTTCCAGTTCTTATCTACCCATGTTACTGTATGGCACATATTACAGCGATCGTTAAGAATTTTTTGAACATCTTTATATGCAGCAGATGTTGATAGTAGGATGCTTAGTGTTAATGGTAGCATTTATTTTCTCCTTTTAATTAACTTTAATACTTTATCAGGGTTAGGTATAAGATCTTCTATTGTTTTTCCTTGCTGTTTCAATCTTTGTTCCATATCCCATTTCCAATATTCATTAAGTAATCTAATTTTTTCTTTTATAACCATAAAAATACTCCGGTCTAGTTCCGTCTTCATATTCTTCAAAAGCACCAGGGGTATGTACTAGCATATATCCATACATCAATGACAGCACATCACCAACCTGTAACTCTTGCTTCTCTACAAGTTCCAGGATTAGAGGTTCTAGATCCAGTAGGACGTCACCGGTTGTTCGTTTTTTCATATTAAAAATACCATTCCCATTTTCTAAAAGTATACGAAGGTGCTAATAAAATAATAGACATTTCTGTCAATGGTGATATTTTGTCATCAATACATTTAAATCTATTACTTAGGGGTGCCGGTATGGCTCTGCATTCCTGCGATGCTTCGGCTGTCCACCAGGCATAAGAATAAATAGCATAGAAACCTTTATGTAAAAGAAATCCCAGTAATACACCCAATAGTAATTTTTTCATTCTTCTCCTGCCTTGTGCCACATATAAATAATAAAAACTATTGTTCCAACAATTAAAATAACCGTGTTTATCATTTTTCAAGTCCATTTATTAATATTCTTACAAACGGATATACTTGTTTATTTAAACTTTTCTCATCAAAAGTTTCGGTAGTTTCAGATGATAAGTCCGCAATATAATCGGTAACTATTTTGGTAAGAGACCCCGGATACTCTTTTATATAACGCTCATCTCTGGATAAGAGTTTTTCTAAACGTAATGGTTGAAGAAAATGAGAATAGTCCGGTATTGTTCCTGCTTGTTTAAGCAGTTGATAACTTTTATCAGCGTCTTTCCATCTAGTTTCTTCGGCATCAAATACCTTCTTGTATCTTTTTCTATCAATCTCAATAACAATACCTTCTGGTCGCATAAAACCGTCAACAAGGCGAGAACCTGTATTTCTAAGTATATTCATCGCGTTTTGAATTTCTTGTAGATCATCTTTACCGTGATATAATACAGGAACAACTTTCGTTCTCGGCGGTAATGGACGAGCTTCTGGAAACTTTCTCCAGTCAAAAAGCACAAATATTTTCTCAGTGAGTCCTTCTCCGCTATTAATCCCCGGTCCGGCCCACTCGCCGAAGTGCTGTCCAACCCCAAGTTTATTAATAAATTGCTCTTTATTATCATGAACGAATCTAGCGAAGCCATAATTATCATCTTCTGGTGTAATCCAGCGAGAACGAGATCCGCAAAGAAGTTCTATATTGTTGGTTGTTTCATCTTGATAGATATATATCTGAGCATTACTACCATGAATCTTTTGTGTAATGGTCATCTCTATACCTTTAAATCGTTCAATTTTAGGAAAAGGTTTAAACTCCATATTATCTCCTATGAATTACAAAGCTCCATGGTATTCTACCATATCCGTCTTCATCTGTCAAGCCTTTTGGTGGATTGGGGAACATTTTTCCTTGAAACGCCTCCATTGCGAATTTATCTAAGCTGCTATTTCCGCTACTTTCTGCAAGAATTATATTGACAACCATACCGGTTGCGTCAATAATGACAACAATAATACTTGTTAATGTCTCGCTCGGTCTAGATTTCCCGAAATATGTTATTATTTTTTTACGCCAAGGGGGTTCTATCTCTTGTCTAATACGATCGAAATAGTTTTTATAGATGTATTCTTTACGTTGTAGAGGATTTTCTTCTTTAGCTTCACCTTTGCCACGCTCTGCTTCTTTTTCTGTATTAAATTTAGGACCGGTGTGTTTAGATGGACCAGATACTTTTTTTGGTGTACGAGAAATAGGTTTTATTTCAATTATAACAGGAGGAGCTGGTTTTGTTGGTTCTTTTATTAGAGACAACATCACCCCTCCATGAAGTAATAATGAAATAAATAACCATTTTTTCACTAGACAGCCACATCGCCCTTAATCGCAGGATGCGGATTGTAATCTAATAATACAATATCTCCTGTAGTGAAGCCGTCAATATCGTCTACGCCAGGACTAAGAAATAATTTTGGTCCTTCTTTTGGTTCTCTATCAAGTTGCAGTTTCATTTGGTCGGTGTGGTTGGTGTAAATGTGAGCATCGCCATATGAAATGATAAGTTCTTTGGGTTTAAGACCCGTTACTTGTGCGATCATGTGTGTAAGGAGAGCATAGGATGCAATGTTAAACGGTACACCAAGGACAACATCTGCACTACGTTGATATAGTTGACAAGAAAGCTCGCCATTGCGCACATAGAACTGAAATAAAGCATGACAAGGTCTAAGTTCCATGCTCGCTAAGTCACAAACATTCCAAGCTGATACAATATGACCGCGATCAAAGGGTCTAAATTTTATATCTGAAATTACTTGATAAATTTGATCCCATTCAGGAAATTCGTAATCTCCATATTTATAACCTTCCCAACTTCGCCATTGTTTACCATATATAGGACCTAAATCCCCATCAGTATCAGCCCATTCATCCCAAATACTCACACCATATTTATCTTTAAGATCTTTAGCATTGGTGCTGCCAGACAACATCCATAATAATTCACCAACAACGCTCTTCCAATGTACTTTTTTTGTTGTAAGTAAAGGAAATTCTGTTGTGAGATCGTATCGACTTTGATGACCAAAGATAGAAAGGGTTCCTACGCTAGTGCGATCTTCACTCGGAATGCCCTCAGTAAGTACTCTTGTTACTAATTTATTATATTCTAGATCTGCTTGTGACATTACCAACGTCCCTCATCAATTGGGTCCCAGATGCTGCTATTACTAGCAATAAATACTTCTTGTTCGATGTCCATGCTCACGAGTTTCTTGGTAGCATCATCTCGTCTCCACCAAGTACCATTAACAGTCTGACCTTTGGGTTCGGTTGCTATAATATAATTAACATAGAGACAAAGGCCAGGCATATCTCTATTTTTGTACATTGTTCTTGGTCTCACGAATGGCCTTTCTGACAATATCGTCTATTTTTCCAGCATCAATGTCTTTTTGATCAATAACCACCTTAATAATGTGACCGTCTTTATTAATATAAAGAACATTACCGATAAAATCAATGGTTGTTGCTTCAACTTGATAACTAGCAAAGAATATTACGAGGAATAGTATAAGTAGTTTCATAATAATAGTATATCACACTACTTACTATTTGTCAATAGGTTATTATAATTTTTCTGTACGGGTAATCGTCGCCATAAACTCGCGTTCTGTTGGAAATACAGTTATAATAATCTGGTCTCCACCGAGAGGATCAACATATTTGAACAAAAGTCGAGATTTAGGATCGACTTCGATTGCGACATCGGTTGGGCCGCTCTCTTTTATAATAACATCAAGGGCTTTTTGGATTTCTTTTATTGTGTATTTCATTTAGAAAAGTACTTTCTGTGTTGTTCTTCTATTTCCGCTAAATATAAAAACAATTGTTTATAATCAGGAAATAGTTTTGCTAATTTATTATAATTAAAAATAGCAAATACTTCCATTGTTCTGGCAATAAAATTGAGAGACCAAATAGGACATAATATACAAAATATACCAATAATATTACCGATAAAAAGAAAAAAATTATCAATAACTATTGAAGATTTTCTATGTTCTTGATTTAAAACCCAAGTTAATACTGCCTGGTGTGATATTTCTTCTAATATAATTTGTTCTATTTTTGGATCTTTTGTTCTACAATAATGACCCTGGTAAGCTAATGCTGCCCCTATTTCAACACCGTGATTAAATTTTAATAACCAATATTTCATTTTAACCTAAGCGTACCGGAAGATAAAAATGGATCGTCCCCGATTATTGTTGGATTTGTCGATCCGTATGGAAAGAAAAACTTTGTTGGTTGGACATCCGGTATATAAATAACATTAGGCATCCAGTTATCTATAGGCTTATCATCGATAATCTTGAATGGTTTTGTTCGACAGTCGTCAACAAACTCTTCTATACCCAGAGCTTTAACAACATTAGCGACCCATTGAGCGCCATTTCCGCTATGGCATGTAATATGATAGCCTCTAACTTTTAAACTCTTTAGAAACGCAATGTGTTCGTTGTGCGGTCTAATTATACGAGGCTGACCATAGTAGTCAACCTCGATATCGCCTTGATGAGAGAAACAAAGGGTGTCATCTATATCAAAGTAAATGGTTTCTTTAAGGATTACTTGCATCTTTTTTCTCCATGTTTAGATATCGTCTAGTTTTGTTGTTTTTTATTCTACAAACATGAGCCTTTGAAATACTATATTGTCTAGAGATTGAAGCTTGACTTCTTCCAGCCAGTAGTTCTTTTTGTATATTTTCAATGAATTCTTTAGAATACTTAGATAAATTACTATCTGTTCCTATAATAGCAAGACCCATTTCATAAGCATGTAATTTATTTTCTAAACTAGTACACCATTCTAAATTATATAAATTATTATTCGATTTATCGCCATCAATATGATTAATTTCCTTATAATTATTTTGATTTTCTAAAAAAGCAAAAGCTACTAATCTATGAATATATTCTCGTTTGACTTTACTATTTTTAGATAAAACAACAGTAAAATAATCTTTTTGGTTATTAACTGGTTTTAAAATCTTAGAAGTAATAGTTCGAGTTCCTCGACCAAAGGACACAATTCTATCTTTTGAGCGAACTTGTCCTTTATTTGATACTTCATAATGATTTTCATAATTTTTAATAGTTTTCCAGATAGTTTCCATTAAATTTTCTTGCTCCAACGATTATCTAGATCTTTTCTATATTTATACATCCAAATTGCAAAACAAAGATTTGTTGCGGCATTTGCAATATGAAGAGTATTTGTTTCACTATCATAGTCCTCTCCGGCATTAAATTGACCTAAATGTCTCATTGCTGCCGAAATCAATCTTCGCATCTCAATTCCATTGGACCAATTTGCAGTGCCATATTTCTTCTCCCCTGCTGCTAGTACTTTAGCTATCTCTTCAAGTGCCTCATATGGAATAAGATCAAGTGGGGGTTTTTCTTGATCATATTTTATACCCTTCGGTTTTTGTTCTTCCTGTTTATCGACCCAATTAATAAAATCTTCTGTTTTCATTAAGTACCCTTAGCCCAAGAACCAGAAAGAACCATTAAAATATAATCACTACCATCTCGCAGTCCGTCTACTGGCTCGTTAGGATATTGTAATTCAACCTTTAAATAAGCCTCTCCATACCGAAGAATATCAGGCGACCCCACTGTTGCTACATAATTAGATAATGCTTTCTGTAGAATACTATCAATAAGATATTTAAAGTACGCAGGATTACTGTCTGCAATTTCCATTTCGGATCGCGGTATAGCTAATCGGTATATAATATCTTGTGCTTCTTGTTTCACAAGCTCAACACTAACGATAGCAGGTAATACAGGCTCGCTTTTCCCAACAACATACCCGCCATCTTTACCTAAAGTGATAACAGGCGCTTCGTATTGCCCATCTAACTTATTACGAAGATATATATTTTTATTAAGATTGGCAATTGTTTTACCATAAGACTCATTAAACTTTTTATTCAGACTTTCCAGAAGATCCATCATCCCCTCCTAAAATTTCATTTACTACTTTTTTGATATCATTATCATAAGCAACAACGATTAATTTAATAAATAACGTTTCGGCCCAGTTTGTCACTGATAATAAGAATGCAACTATTGATATTGTTGATATGAAATTAATATCAAATACTAACGATATTAGTGCCGCAATACACAAAGTTAATAATGTCACTACAATCTTAAACATCGAAAGGGACATTTATTACCTCAACTTTCAATAAATCAGCAGAGTTCTTACGCATTCTTTTTACAAAAAAAGCCATATTGTCATCTTTTTCAAGAACATCTAATGCGTCTTGTAAATCTTGATAACAATTAACTAGATTCATTGCCATCTTAAATTGTTCGCGATAGTTATCTTCATATTCATCTGGATTAAAAGTTATGCTATCTAATAAACTTTCTTCATAATTAGATAGTTTATTTTCTAGGAATGTCAACGCGTCATCTATTGTTTTTAATTCTTCGTATAACTCTTGACATTTTTTTAAAAGGTCCATTTTATATCCAATCTTTGTGTTGTCATTGTTCTAATAAACGGCCCGAATCTTGTTGCTAGTTGTATGTATTCTTTTGAAACATGTTGTAATATTAATTCGTTCAATTTTTCATCCAGTTTTAGTTGTCCATAAACAGCAGAAGATACATGTTGTATTGCGTCTTCTTCCTCTACCCCTGCGAATGCAGAGGTAGATAGTAACAAAAGTAATATTATATATTTTCCCATTTTACTGTATCTATGATGATATCACAAGAATTCTTAATTTGTTCATTTTGTGATTTTTCGGAAATACACTTATGTACCAAATCTTTTTTATTCGAAACATTTCGATCACTCAGTAATTCAAGAACATTCATATTATAGTCGGGATATTTGAATGTGTCTCTAGCTTTTCCGTTAGCGTTATTATTTAAAAAGTTACTAACATATTCAAAAGGTACAACAAACGCGTAACTTAAATCACCTTTACCAGCAAAAGCAAGCCCTGATAATTCTTGTTTTTCATTATATACGGCACTACCGGAAGATCCCGCCGATATTAACGCGGTTACAACCTCTGCTTCATATGTTCGAATAACGGGCATTCCGCCAAAAAAGAAACATATAGTAGCGGTATCTTCATCCATCATGTCATCTCTTGTACAAGATTTAGTACCCAGAAATACACTAATAACCTTATTACCGGAGAAATGTCCTTTACTAACAACATTAGGTAATAAACTAGGGTGACCTGATATTGTTGCATTTTCATATAATTTAGGCTTGGTTTTTGCAACTTTTGCTTTACCTTGTAATTTAGATCCAATAACAACTAAACAAAGATCATGATCTCGATCTTGTTTATAATACTTTATAACATGAGATGAACCATATGTCGTTGTTACCTTACCGCCGGAGGGTAGTAAATTACAAACATGTGAGTTTGTAAGAATTTCACTCTCTTGTTCGTTTGTTGAGATAACAACGCCGCTACCCCCTGAATTACCCTTCATATTAGTGATCATTACGGTTGGAGATGTAATCTCTTCTGTTTTATTAGTGGTTCCATAAAATCCCCAAATTAAACCAATAGTACCAAAGGCACCTAACATCAATTTTGTGCTTGAATTTAAATTGGTTTCTAGATATTGTACAACGTCTTTAGTATTCATAATACTCCTTTATAATGACAGTATAGCATAATGAACTGTAAATGTCAAGAGAAAAAATAACATATATTATTATAAAGATTGTTTTACGGTAAATAGCCGTTCCTTATATAGGAAATAATATATACGCTGTAACACCAGAAGACACATTTTTTAACATGGAGGATATGTGTTTGAACAATTAAAGCGAGTTAATATCGCTCTTTTTCTTTTTATTATTGTAACAATTAATTCCATTAGAGATATAAATATAGCACAGGCTCTTGTTGCTCTTGGTGTATTCGGGCTTTATGCTTATAATAAATATCTCGATCATGTAAAAAAGCCGGATATTACTGGTGATATGCAGCGCGACCTGGAAAGTGTTAAAAATATCGTTTCTGGTCTTGCCATTAAAAATAGCACAAAACCCAACCAAACAAGCCAAGAACTTAAACGGTTATTCTAATGAGCGATATTATAAAAGTATCCGATCTTTCGTTTGAGAGAATGAAAAGTAAAGATTTAAAGGAATACGCTTTATCTCAATATAATACAATCGAAATACTTAAACGTGAGAATGACTCTTTACAAGAAAAAGTTTCTCATTTAGAAGCGTTATTATCACAAGTTCCTATAACAAAAGCTTTCCCATTAACAGATGAAGAAATCATCTGTATTGAACAAATTAATATTATTAAAACTAAAAGCGCTATGCGTGAACTATCATTAGATGAAGTTAAGCGTTTAGATCTTCTTATTAAAAATCTACGTCTAATTCGTGAACAACCCACACAAGTGGTTGATTCGCTAGACTATAGTGCAATGAAGGAGGCAGATCTTGTCGCAGCCCTTATATCCCCAAATACGGACTCTTAGTCGAGAAGAAGCAATAAGCGCCCTTTGGAATAAGGGTGTTATTTCATGGAAATTAGATAAAAACCAAAAAGAAATGCACGCTTTGATAAAAGATTCCGATCATGGAATGATTGTTATCGGTGCGTCAAGGCAGATTGGTAAATGTATTATAGAAGGAACAGAGGTTCTAACTGTAAATCGTGGTATTGTTGAAATTCAAAATTTAATAAAAAGCGATTTTGTATATGGGTATAATGCCGATGGTTCTATATCGCCCACACAAATTGTTGATATAATTGACAGTGGGTATAAAGAAGTAATTGATTTAGTTAATCACAACAGAATCCTGGCTACTTGTTCTGAGGATCATGTTTGGCTTACGCATCGTCAAGGTAGCAAAGGTTATTCTGAAAGAAAAACTAAAGATTTCTATAACGGTATAGGTATTGCTCGAAAATTTATTGATCCATTAGGTGGTTCTATAAATGAACCTCATGCATACGCAATAGGGGCGCTTCTTGGTGATGGGTGCTCTAAACAACAATATAATTCTATTCATCTTTCTAGCGAAGATAAACAAGTTCCAACTAAAGTTTCTCAAGTTTTAAATACACAACTAAAACACTCTGGATCAAGTAATCACACATGGTATATTGGTGATTTTAAAGGTTTCAGAAAGCCAGTTAATCCTACATATTGCGCGTATTATAATGAATGGTGTAAAAATCGATATGCCCATGAAAAAATTGTAGATCTTGATGTTATTAAAACATGGAATAGACAGTCAATGCTTGAGTTTCTAGCCGGACTACTTGATACAGACGGCAGAATTGCTCGTCACGGGAATGAATTAACTGTCGGTTTTTATTCGCAATCAAAATCCTTAATCGATGCTGTAAATTATCTATTTCATTATCTATTCCAATATAAGTGTAATATACATATTGACAACAGAGATAAGTATGTAAATGGTCCTCTATATTATATATCAATTACAAATAATTTAATAAATAAACGAATAATAAGAACACTTACGCCACATTTAGCTAAAGATAAAAAGAAATGGAGAGATGAATACAACGAATGTACCGAAAACAACACAAATCCTGATTATGTTGGCGTGAAAAAAGAAAATAAACGATATGCTAAATGTTACGATATTTCAATAAATAATGACACACATTTATATTTATTAGCGAATGGTCTAGTTACTCATAATAGCTGGGCAATGACCGCCATTGCTGTTGAAACATGTATCCAAAAACCATTCCAAACAGTAAAATTTATCGCACCTAAAGTAAAAGATATTCGAAGAATTATCGCACCACTTATCCGTGAGATATGCGCTGACGCGCCTAAAAACTTAAAACCAACATTCAAGTCTAATGAGAGCGTATTTAGATTTCCCAATGGTAGTGAAATTCAATTAGCAGGAACAGATAATGGTCATGCTGAAAGTATTCGCGGATCTAAAGCTCATCTTTGTATTGTTGATGAAGCTGGATTCTGTGATGATTTAGAATATGTTGTTAATAGTATTCTTGTTCCAACAACAACGACAACTGGCGGTAAAATCGTAATGATATCAACGCCATCAAAAACGCACGATCATCCGTTTATTACTTTTCTAAGAGAAGCAGAAATGGAAAATCGTTATATTAAAAAAACTATATACGATAATCCTCGACTCACACCACAAGACATTGAACGAATTGCAGCGACTGCTGGTGGTATCAATAGCGTAAACTTTAGACGAGAGTATATGGTTGAAATTATCACATCAGAAGAAGACGCTATAGTTCCTGAATTTACAAAAGAGCTTCAACTTTCTATTATAAAAGAGTACCCAAGACCTTCTCACTTTGATTCTTATATCTCAATGGATATAGGCGGTCGAGATTTCACAGCCGTATTATTTGGTTATTATGATTTTTTAAATGCAAAACTGGTTATTGAGGATGAGTTTGTCATGACATATAGACAAACTAGTGAAGTTCTTGCAAAGAACATTAATGAAAAAGAATTTGAACTGTGGCAAGGCAGAACGCCATATCTTCGAGTTTCAGATAATAATAATATAATTCTATTAAACGATTTATCTACTAAATATGGGATATCGTTTATTCCAACAGCAAAAGATAACTTTGATGCTGCACTAAATAATATGAGAACAATGGTTAAATCAGGCAAGATTATTATTAATCCTCGATGTAAACGGTTAATTTCTCACTTAGATGGCGGAATTTGGAATAAAGCTCGAACCACATTTGCCAAAAGTGCAGATAAAGGTCACTTCGATTGTATTGCTGCCCTTATCTATCTATGTAGAAATATTAACCTAAACAAAAATCCGTACCCCGCAGGATTTGCACCGGGTATGCATTCTGTTCACTATAATGCACCGAAGGATGATCATAAGCCATCAACCCCATTAGAACACGCATTAGTGAAGCAATTTCAAATAAAAAAACTAGGAATTCGAAAAAAACATAGATAACATATATTTATATATAAGGATGGTGTATGTCCAGTAATGTTTATTTCGCCGCCAAGGAAGCAAATGAAGCGGCTGCTGATATTTTACATAAGGCCAATGTTTGGTATAATCAAGTATATACCAATGGTTATCTCACTAAAGTAAGGGATTCCTGGCTTGCCTATCATGGCGCTCATTATACAAATTCAATGGGTGGACATAAGATTACTTTTGCAGGCGAACAGGGCGAGCTTGTTCAAATTGCGGTTAATCACTATCGAAATATTGCCGATCACATTATAACAATGGTTACAACGAATCGACCCGCATTTCAGGCCAGGGCGATTAATACAGATGCTAAATCTACTGCACAAACTAAAATAGCAAATGGGCTATTAGATTATTATCTTCGTACAAAACGAATGGAAAAATACCTGCGCCGGGCTGTTGAATATGCTGTAGTTCTGGGTAGTGGTTTCATTAAAATGGAATGGAATGCCACCAGCGGCGAGGTGTATGACATTAATGACGAAACTGGTGTTGAAATTCGCGAAGGTGATGTTGAATTCACAAACCTGTCGCCATATGACGTAGTTTTTGATACATCTAAAGAAACAACAGAAAACCACGATTGGGTTATTTGTCGTTCATTTAAGAACAAATTTGATTTAGCTCAAAAATATCCAGAACTCGGCGATAAGATTAGAGGATTAAAAACTAAATCCGATCTTATGAAATTTAGATTTGAGATGTTCGCTTATGATGAAACAGAGGACGTTCCCGTTTATGAGTTTTATCACCGTAGATCAGAGTCTATGCCTAATGGTCGTTATTTACTATTCTTAGATCGAGACATGGTTCTATTAGATACACCAATGCCATATAGAACATTACCTATTTATCGTATTGCACCTAGTGATATCCTCGGTACTCCATATGGATACACATCAATGTTCGATTTATTGCCATTACAAGAAGCAATTAATAGTCTATACAGCACAATTCTAACTAATCAGCACGCATTTGGTGTTCAAAATATCTATGTTCCTAGAGGAGCTGATATCGTTCTTAAATCACTTGAGGGCGGGTTAAATATCGTTGAGGGTAACGCCGATGCAGGTAAACCAGAGGCGTTAAATCTAACAGCAACACCACCCGAAATCTTTAATTTCGTTAAACAGCTTGTTCAGGAGATGGAAACAATCTCTGGTGTCAACAGTGTCGCAAGAGGTAACCCTGAAGCTAGTCTAAAATCAGGTACTGCGCTGGCACTAGTTCAAAGTATGACATTACAATTTATTTCTGGATTACAGCAACAATATGTTCAGTTAATGGAAGATGTTGGAACCGGTTTAATTAATATGCTTAAGGATTTCGCTGCGGTGCCACGCATTGCTGTTATTGCGGGAAAGAATAATCGTTCATATGTTGAACAAGAATTCTCCAGTGATGATATAGCACAAGTCAATCGCGTTATAGTAGACATGGCCAATCCTTTGAGTAAAACGACGGCCGGAAAAATGCAAATGGCAACCGAGCTTATTCAATATGGCGTAGTGAAAACGCCAGAACAATATGTAAATGTGATGACTACCGGTCAATTAGATAATCTTACTGATGAAACAGAAGACGAATTAATCACAATTCAGAACGAGAATGAAGATCTTTCGGCCAAGAAACCAGTTAGAGCGCTTAGTATTGATTGTCATTTACAACACATTAAGAGTCACAAAACAATACTTAATGATATGAGTTTGAGAAGCGATGATGAACTTACAGACGTTGTTTTATCACATATTCAAGAGCACATTAATCTTCTTAGAGAAACAGACCCCGCTCTTCTTACAATGCTCGGTGAACAACCTTTAGGACCGCAAGGCGGAACCCCACCTCAGCAACAAAACCCTAATCAAATGATAAATGAAGGGCAATCGCCAGAAATGGGCGCAGAACAACTTCCGGGACAAATGCCATCACCACAAGCAGCCAATTTACCACAAGTAGATCCAGGCTTGCTATCTAACCCGGAGATCCAGCAACAAACTTTAGGTAATATTGCGGGTGGTTAATGCCTATATATCCAGCTAGTCATCATAGTTCCGAGAATGTATTAAGAGATGTTCATGATTCTCTTACACAAACATTACGAACAACAGCTACGGCAATTATAGCACCAGGTCTAGATGTTGATATCAGCCACACAGACGATAGTATCAGACTAGGTAATGGCACAAACTTTTTAACTTCGTCTACTGTTTCCGGAAAAATAGGACTTGATGTTAATATAATTAATTCTGTTGATATTAGCGGTTCTGTTGTTGGTTTAGACTCCGCAACATTAGCTGCATTAGAAAATATTAATGTTACCGTTACTAGTATTGGTGAAGTTGAAATAAAAAATGACGCAGGGTCCCCTGTTCCTATTTCGGTATTAACACTACCATTACCAACCGGTGCGGCAACAGAAATTACATTAAACTCGATTTTAACAGAACTTCAACAAAAAACAGAACCAAATGACAGCCAAACGGTCAATGCTAATAATTTAGACATAAGAGATTTAACATTTAGTAACGATAAAGTTGATGTAACAGGTTCTGTTGTTAGTTTAGATTCAACATCATTAGCTGCATTAGAAAATATTAATGTTACCGTTACTAATGAAATAGAAGTGAAAAATGATATAGGCAATCCGGTTCCAATATCAGCGGCATCTCTACCTTTACCCACAGGGGCAGCAACAGAAAGTACATTATCTTTAATTAATAGTAAATTAGTTAATGGTAATGATATCGGAGATGTTACCATAAATAACGGACCGGGTGCGTCTTCCGTGAATATCCAAGACGGAGGAAATAGCATCACAGTAGATGCTATAGATTTAGATATTAGAGATCTTTCGCATCTTCAGGATAGCGTTAAAATCGGAGATGGTGTTGATTTCGTCGCCATAACTAATAATGGTGATATGACAACGGCTGATATTTCTAATAACGGCGGCCTTCATATTGCATTAAATATAGGAACGGTTGCTGTTGAGTTAAAAGTTGGCAGCAGTGCCCTTAATAATAGAAAATCGGCAACTCTATTTAATAATTCGAATAGTATAATTTATTGGGGCTATACTAATACCGTTACAACTACATCAGGAACTCCTATATTTAAAAATCAGTTCGTTGAGTGGGCTGCTGGTCAGAATACTTCAATATGGCTCATAGCAGGAACTGCAACAAATGACACGAGGATAACAGAGAATGCTTAAAGGAAAAGTATACCAAAGTCCTGTTGCCAAATCGGTGCCTTATGATAACGCAGCCAGTGGTCTTACTTCAACTGATACCCAAGGGGCAATTGATGAGATTAAATTTAATGCTGCGATTAGTTCATCCCCTGGTTTTTCTTTTGGAAGATCTGGTGTAACAAACTCAGGAACTTATCTTATGTGCGAAACAGTTCCTTCTAATGTGTCGGGCAGATGGGTATATGTCACTAGCGGAATTGTTGAGAATGTATATGTTTCCAATGAAAATTCAACAACGTATACGATTGAGGTTTTATACCACACAGGCAACGGCATTGGTCTTACCTCACTCGGAACAGTGACTGTTGTATCAGCAAGAGGTAATAAATTCACAGTAAACTGGCCAGTTCCTGTTGATACACAAATCGCAGTTAGAATTGCAACTACTAGCGCAAATGCTGCAAAAAATATAGTGTGTGGTTTAGAGATTAGGGGTCTATCATAATGTCTAAAATATTAAAAAACACAACAATATCCAATATATCAATCATAGATACTGGTGTTACAATATTAGCATCACCGGGTACATATACAATACCACCCCAAGACTACTTACTATGGGCAGCATCTTCTAATGTTGTTTCATATATAGGTTCTGGTGATTTAGTTGTAAATGACGGAAGTGATGATCTATCGGCATCTGATGGAATGGATTTGATTAAAGGTTTATTCCCTAAACAAATTAAAATAATAGGGAACACAGATAACACTAAAATAGGAAATATTGGTGATTCACTAAAGACAACAGCAACAATCACCGGTCCTGTAATTGCTATATTACAAGCATCCACAATACAAAAAAATGTAGAATTTAATATTACAGCAAAAGTAGAAACAGATATTACAGGGTCAACATATACCGTTACATCAGGAAAAACGTTCTATATGACAAGTTTTTCAGCATCATCAGATAGTCCGTCACCTGTCTCATTTCGTTTAAAAGTTTATAATGGTGCTTCTCTTATTAATACCATTAAAATTAATGTTACCGGTAATGGTGCAACTAATGGATTCTCTTGGGATAACGGTATTATATTTGCAACCGCTGGATATACAATAAAAGCGACAGTTGAATCACAGGCAGCAAAAAATACAGGCTGGATTATGTTTAGCGGATTTGAGATTTAATTTATGCCAATAACTAATGTATTCCCGGCAACAGCAACAAAAATAGGTTCAGGAACTAACGGTGCAACTCTATGGGTGGATCTTGGTGTTATACCTACTGGACAAAGAATCTGGATTGGAAATTGGACCGTGTATGGTGAAAAATCAGAAACGTTTTATCTATATACAAATACAGCAGGTAAATCAGCAAGCGGAACAACAAACTGCACATTAATGGGTTCTGTTGCTCCTAGAGCTAAAATTACAACAACACAGGATTTGTTTAAAAATGGTTCATTACATGTAACTTCGATATACGGCACTGGTGTTGAACATTGGTGGTTATATATAAAAGCAAAGTCATCAACGTCTGCTTCTTATAATTATAAGATAGTACATACAACGGAATAATTTATGGCATTTCAACCACTATTTGATACAGTAGCAAGCGGAACAGGAACGGTTGGTACGGAAACTTGGGTTCAAGTTTTAACAATACCATCAGGTGCTCAAGTTTGGATTGGTTATGCAACACTCGGTGCCGTTGATAAAAATTTACAGTTTGAAATTCGACATAATAATACAGGAACATCTACTGGTACTATAGGAAATACAACACTAATGGATTTTAGTGGTGCGTCAACTGGAACATCTGTAGATAGAGATTTCTATTGGTATGGCGCTTTACAAACAACAACAATAACA
>Ga0073922_1000011_pt1 | contig 22931 bp, 24 predicted proteins | sample GWRWT2_2Sept14_FD_70955 | JGI IMG/M metagenome (GOLD analysis project Ga0073922, IMG submission 70955) | Sand microcosm microbial communities from a hyporheic zone in Columbia River, Washington, USA - GW-RW T2_23-Sept-14 | ecosystem: Engineered > Artificial ecosystem > Sand microcosm >...
ATTATAAGGTTATTAACTTAGTCCGTAAGGGGGTTAGTAACTCCTTCGTTAGTCCGTAAGGGGGCTTAGTAACACCCCTTCGTTAGTCCGTAAGGAAGCACGACGCCCTAAGCCCACTTAGTCTGTATAGTTAGTAACCATAAAAGGATATAAGGATTAGGCACGTACTATAGGTAGGCATAGGTCACTATGTCTAACACCACCTACACCACCTACACCAACTACCTGGAGATGCTCCCTGATGATGTCATGACTACCATCCTTGACATGGTCACCGATGATGCCACGCATCAGCTCCAACGCATCGAGCAGCAAGTATCCAAGCTAAGCTTATACAAGGTAGTCAGTGAGAAGGCTTGGTTTCCTCAGCATTACATCCTTGATGGGTTCTTCCATATCAACCCTGATATTGATCTTGATAGGGTCATCCCTGGTCCTATCATCCTTGATTGTCCGGACGTTATGCATCCGCGGTTCGTGCAGACGGATATGTTCTTTGTTGGTTACCCATACGTTGATATTAAGTTTAAGAACGATATCAGTGTTAGGAACCTGCTCATTGAGGTTATTAAGTATATGAGTCGTCGTCCTATCTCACAATGGGCATATGGCGTAAGCTATAATTGCATCACAAGTATTACCATTGATGAAGACTACATTGATAGTGATGATGAGGATGAGGAAGGCAGTGTTAGACTTGGTAACCTCACAGAGGTTGTCATCGAATTCGGTACTAAAATCAACGGCGTATCCTTTAGAAATCCGAGAGTTAAGAATAGCGGTATTATGAGAATTAGATAAGGTTGATTAGATAAGGTTTATTATATTTTTTTTTTATTCTTATTTATAAAAATGAGTACATAATTAGATTTATTCTAAAGTTTTAAAAGTTTTTATAAATTTCTAAATATTTTTTAATTATGTACTCTTTTTATATTTAATAAAAGCATATAAGAATAAAGTATGTACATATAGTATATAGAGTTAGTCATGGAGAGTGTCCCTTTAGTCAGTTTAGCAGGTATTCCTACGTTGAGTGATGAAGAAGCCAAGAAGTATCATGAGAAGCTTCTTAAACGCCGTGAGTATCAGCGTCAGTATATGGCAAAGAAGCGTTTGAATGATCCAGAGTATGTTAAAGCGTCTAATGAGAAACGCAATCAGAAAAAAAAAGATAGATATAAAACTGATGTGCAATTTAGAGAGAAGGAAAAAGAATATGGTAGAAATTACAACGCAACCGAGAGAGAGAAGATGAAGAAAGCAAAAGAGTTATATGAAAATAAATTTGGTGTAGCTCTTTAATACTTTTGTAAATTAAATCTTTTAAGATAGTCATTATAACTTGCACTTATACTTTTTTTATTCCATAGCAACCATCTGCTAAGGCTTCCAGCACTCATAAAGTCATTCCAATTTTCCTTTGAATGTCTTTCTAAGTATAAACGCTTACGTTCATCATCATAATGCATAGTATAATCTTGGTATCCTTTAGCTCCAAAGTGAGTTGTTAATATTTTTTTGCGGTTATCATCATAAAATACCGCTTTAAATTTTTTTTCTTCCCTATTAGACTTATCTAATTGTACATATACCATTTAATATAATATAATATTTTTATTGTCCATACTTAGCATATTTGCTCGTAACTCTTCCAGTTGGTTTTTCGAGTTTAAACATAGGCTCAGGTTTATACTTATAAGTATCAGGATTATATAAAGTTTTTCTTTTATATACCTTAGCTTTACGTGGGGCTTTTTCTTTTGTAGGGCGTGGATTTGTAACATCTTCACGTCTAACTACACCATAAGGGGTTTTAGGAAAAGGTACCGCCATATCATAAACAGGGTCTTTATAAAAAGCAGGTTTAGCTTCGCCTTTAGGTACTATTTGATTTTTTACTTTAGCAGGTTTAGGAGGGGCTTTGACTTCTATTTGTTGTTTAATTTTAGCAGGTTCTAAACCTTTTTTTATATCAGTTATTTCTTTTTGTAATTCTTTTTTATCTTCTTTTAAATTCTTCATGTGTTCATCGCATTTTTCCATCTTTTTATCACACATTTTTGACTTTTCCTTTAATACTTGCAATTCAGCACGTTTTTTTGCGGCATACTCTCTCGCTTTTTGACGTTTTTTTAGGGTTGCTTCATCAACACCTTCATCACTTACTCGTGGTCTTCCCCCTTTATTCTTTAGCATTATTTAGTTATTATCTAATATACGTTTAGAAAAAAAATTTATTTTCTTTTGTATAGAGTATAGAGATAATGGTATTAACATATGACCAAAGATTAGCCCTTTTAGAAAAGGCACGAGCAGCAAAGGCAGCCAAAAGAGCAGGTTTAAACCAAGTTAAAGAAGAAACCGAAGAAACCGAAGCAGCCCCTAAACCAGTAAAAACACGAGCTAAAAAGCAACAACAACCACAAGGGCGTACTTTAGAAATACCACCAGAACCAACACCTATGAGTGACGAAGAGCCAGAGGTAGAAGAACGTATTGTTTATCGTCCAAAAGTTCCAAAAAAAAAGAAAATAATACGTACGATTATACGAGATCCGAGTAGTGATGAGGAAGAAGAAGAAATTCATGAAACTATTAAAGAACCACCAAGAGAAACAAGAGAGCAAAAAGAACCAAGATCGAGATATCAACCCCATCAATCATACGAACCGCCTAAAAATATGTGTCCTTCTAAATTAAGTTTTTTTAATTATTAATTAAAATATAATGTTATTTGTTTATGTTCAACCGATATTAAAACCATATCTTTTTTAGTAGATTTTGGTTTAATTCTTTCTTTTTTATCACGATTTGCTAACAATTTTTTCTTATTTTTCTCATAATAATCATGTTTATATTGTTTAATTAGTTCTCTATTTTTCTTATTATATTCTTTATTTTTGTTATTAATCCTTTCTTTGTTTGCTTCGCGGTATTTTTTATAATAATCTTTATAATATTGTTTATATTTAATATAATTGGTTTTGTAAAATTCCATGATTAAATTAGTAAATATTTATTTGTTTAAATATATTTTTTTTATTTTATTTTATTATATTAGATATGGATGATTGTATCATTAGCCCACTAACAGGACGTGCTGTTAAAATAAATAGTCCAGCAGGTCGTAGGGCGTTAAAATATAATTCTAAAAATAATTTAAAAGCATCTAATGATTGTGTTATTAACCCTTTGACTGGTCGTGCTGTTAAAAAAGACGGAGCATTAGGTAAAAAGATTTTAAAAGGATTAATAACAGCACCTAAACCAGCACCTAAACCAGCACCTAAACCAGCTAAAGTAAAAAATGAAATAGTACCCATTAAAGGAGAGAAAGATTGGATACAAAGAAAAAAAAACCTACAAAAAAATGATGTTAAAATTCATATAAAAATTCTTTTAAGAATTATAAATGAATATTTAGAAATATATTATAAAGATAATAAAATTACAACCCAAAATGAAAAAGATATAATAAGAGCTAAAATATTTAAAAATATTGATTTTAGCATTTATGATAATTTTTATGTTAATGATAAAGGAGATATTACTTATGATGATGACGATAAAAATATGATAAAAAAAATAGTAAGTTATGTTTGGAACGATTTAAGAAAAGAGGTTGAAGGTTCAGAAAGAGGAGAAAAAATTACTAAATTAATACTAATAAAAAAGAGTACATAATTAAAAAATATTTAGAATTTTATAAAAACTTTTAAAACTTTAGAAAAAATTTAATTATGTACTCTTTTTAAATTATGGAATTAAACATTTTAAATCTTTAGGTATATTTAACATCGAACCCATCCAATACCATTTTTTTTTGTTAGCATCCCAACGAGTACCTAATGCTTTATATTTATCTTTATTAGCAAATGATATGTTCAAATATATTTTTTCTTCTTTATAAAGTTTATTATAACATTCATTACAATAATTATTATTATTTTTTTTCGCATTAGTACGCTGACCTTTATATATGATAGGTATAAAACATTCCCTACATAATCCGTTTTTTTTAGCACATTTTTTGTTATTTTCATATTCTTCTTGACCACCAGCTTTTGTAATACATTTAGAACCTACTAAAAATACATTATCGCTATAATTATGATATAATTTATTTAAAGTATTACAACGATTACATCCACATATACATACTTTTTCTTCTATTTCTTCATCTTGATATTTTACGAAATTATGACCTTTAGTTAGTACATTATCTTTTGTAATATATTCGGTTATAATTCCAAGTTCAAACTTAGTCATATCACCTCCTATTAATCTACGCCACGCATCATATCGCGTATCATATATTACATTATATTTTTCAAGTAAAAACTCTTTGTCTTTTTTATTCATTTTATATATATAATATTGTTTAATCCTTATATAGTTTTTACTAACTTTAAATTTTTACTGATATAAGGATTTAGTACATATTAATATTATAATGAACGCTTACCAAAAATACGTAAAAGAAAACCCAGAAAAAAAAATATCAGAATGTATTAGACTAAAATCATATTTAAATGAAAAATATAAAAATAATGAAGAATATCGCCAACGTCGCATCGAATACCAACGTGATTATCGAAAACGTGTTAAGGCTGCTAAGGCGGTTAAAGCGGTTTAATTTTTATTTTTCTGTAAAATATTCAACTAATTTTTTAATATTAAAATAATATCCCCTTTTAGTTGTTTCTCGGTATGGTTTAATAACATCTAAATATTTTACACTTCTATTTAGTGATTGAATAATGCTACGATTAAATATGAAAAAAAATCTATTAGATGATAATTTAGATATATCATGATGATTAATTCTACAATACGTTACATATACTTCCCAAATATTGCTATTAAATATAAGTACATCCTCATCATGAGCATCATAAATTTTAATCATGTATTCTAAAAAGTTCCATTCTTTTTCTCGGTTGCATTCTAATAATTCTTCATATAAATCCGTTCTCGGACGACTATCACTAAATATATAATCAGGTACAATACTAACGATATCAAATGTTTTTAAATATTCATAAATACATCTTATCGCTACAGGATTATTATTTATTTCTTTTTCGTAAGTTTTAAAATATTTTTTATTATTTATTTTAGGATTATTACAATCAATAACGCAATATCTTCGATCTTTCTCTCCAGCATTAACCATATTTAAATTGTTAGTATTAATGATATATGACGCATAATTATTTATTTGTATAGTATCTTTACCTTTTAATTCAACCTCACGTTTATCATCGGTAATTCTTGATTTAAATATATCAGTATTTGCGTAAGTATCTTTACCTTTTACCTCATTCATAACAATTAAAAGTTTATTCATTTCTGCACTTGAATGCTTACCAAATAATTGATTAGCTACATCTGTAATATAATTTACATATCCAGAACCTAAACATTTTTCTAATGTTTTAATTATCATATTTTTCCCTACACCTTCATCTAATGAATAAAGTATTAAACATACACAAGCCCTATCACTTGGATTTTGAATAATATTAGCCATCCATGCTATAAAATACATTATACATTTTGTTTCACCATTACATAAATTATTTAAGAATGCTTTAAAATCATTAATGTATTTATTATCGTTAATATTAAAATCTTCAGGTAATTTTACTTCTTCTTGAGCAAAACCACGCCAACTATTATAATCTTCTTTATCATAATCATAATCATTAGGTACAAATATTAAACGTCGATATAATCTTATATTCTCATCATTTATCCACATATTAATAAAACTTGTTTTTATTATTTCATCTTTAGGATTTTTAATAGTTGTTTTCATGTGACGATGTGATGCTATTAATGCCGTTTCATTTTGCATTTCGATGCTTTTATCATTTAACATCGATAAATATAATGATGGATACATAATTTTAATATGTGTTTTTTCGAATTCTTCCTTATCTTTTAAATATGTTGATGTATCCTCACAGGTTTTTACAGGTTGAGAAAATGATGACAAATCTATTACATCATTCATTTCTTTTATTATAAATTCCATATCATAATCTGTTTTTTCTTTTATATATTTTTTAAGACGATATAAAACATCCCCTAATTCTTTATTTTTTCTTATCATAAATCCATCGAAAATTAGAACATCCACATTATAACCTTCATTTTTCATAAAAGTAACTGCATTTATTAATAGTTGATGCTCTATTTTACATAATACAATATTCATCATAGTACCTTCAGGGTTAAACTCTTTACGCTTTTGTACTTTTTTATATTCTTCAGCGTTTATTTTACAAACCAAAGAATGAATGTTTTTAATTTCTTCTTTAAGTTTTCCAAGAAAAGTTGTAGGTAATTTTGAAATAGTATGATTACCACCAGAACCACCATTAATAATATTAAGAATGATATTTTTAGCCTCGGATGCAGTGATATTATATGTTTTATTCTCTTTAATAATTTCTTCAATTATTTTATCCCTATTAGCAACATAATAATCAAGCATATCACATTTAATATTATTTTTAGAGCAATATTGTGATAAGATATTAGGATGACAATTCTTCATATCTACATCATAATATATTTCATTAGAAATAGTATTACGAATTTCACGTGGTAGAGATGCAAGTGAGGCATTATTAGGAAATAAACGTCCGTATGTTTGAAGTTGTTTAGAAAATGAATATTTAGTATGAATTACATCTTTATTTGCTTTTACAATTTTTTTAAGATAAAACAAAGGATCAATGCTTTTTTCCTCTTGATTTTTGATTTTATCTTGTCTTTGTTTAGGCAATGATGCAAATATTTTATCCCAATTTTGAAGAACCATGTAAGCCCTATCTTTGTTGATATATTCAGTATAAGTTAAACCTTCCAACTCTTTTAAAGATGCCATATATTGTATTGTTATATTATTATATTCATTATTTCTTATATAGTTTTTACTAAGTAAGTAACTTTTTTAACATCTAACTAAACATTCCTAACATCTTTAAAGGGTCACTTTCCTAACATCTTCACACCTTTATTCACACCTTTATAGCTAAGTAGGTCACTTTCCTAACATCTAACTAAACATTCCTAACATCTTTAAAGGGTCACTTTCCTAACATCTTCACACCTTTATTCACACCTTTATAGACATACTTTTACCCTGTAAAAACTATTTCGACTTTTTAAAAGTGCGTCACGTCATTTTTAATTTTTTAAAAAAATATGATTATCATCTCTGCTATATTCCTTACCATTATGCTATATATTATTATATATATATAATAATAATAATAATATATATATAATGACGTATGACGCTATAGGGGCTGAAAGGTACCCATATAAATAAATATAAATAAAAAAAACTTGCAAAATATATTTATATGGCTTATATAGCCTTATGATATAAAAAGGGCATAAAGAGTAGTCATGTCGTATTTTTAAAAATGTGATAATAAACTTATAAATTTTAGCATTAAAACCTTACCATTCGTTGAAATTGTGACGAGGTAGCCAAAAAAGGATCAATCAAGTTTTTACTAAAATTTAAAAAAAATTTAAAAAAATTTAAAAAAAAAACTAAGTGGTAAAGTAGAGATTATCATCATTCTTGGTTAAAAAATCCATATCTAACTTATTTTTAATAACATAGATTTTTCCATTTTTACATTTTTCATTAAAAATATCCCAATTTCCATTTTTTATATTTTCTGGTGTCATTTTATTATATAATACACATATTCTTATATCAAGAAAAATAATATTTATTCATTTTTATAAAAAAAAGGCAATTTTAGCAATTTCTAAGGCTACTACCTACGGATTTTCTAATTTTTTAAGCTTTTTCAGCTTCCGCTTTAGCTTCCGCTTTAGCCTCCCTTTTCTTTTTATAAAAATTATATAAATAAGCCCTACAAGGCTTACATAATTTGTAATATAAACTTCCATTTAAACTAATATCTTTATTATCAGGTATGTAAATATGCTTACATTTTTTACATTTAATCTCAGTAACAACGCCTACTAATCTTAAAGGGTCTAATTTACATAAATAGTTATCTTGACCACTTTTCATTTATAAATTAGTTTATACTGAAGCCTTTATATCATTTTTTCGTTTTAATAATTTGTAGGTGTATTAGGGCATTATCAAGATGTAATGGTAAGCTTTTTTCATTATAAAAAGATAATTTAAAACCACTTATGTACTGATTATCAAGTTTATGAGATATCCCTTCATTATTTTTATATTTGATACAAGTCATCGGTGGTTCATCGCTCGATATCCATGTGATAATATTACCTATTCCTTTAGTCCTATCATTAGTATTTTTAGTTAATTCATTATGTGTTTTTACGGAAAATGTAAGGTCAGTTGATAAGACTACTTTAGAAAAATTCATAATATTAATATAAGTATCACTAAGAACTGCAGTATTTAATGATAAAATAGTATTATTAAATCCGTACATATTTGCGGTGGTTTTGTTAGGAAATATAAGTACTTTAATAGTTCCTTGAACTGGTGCTTCGGTATTACTAATATAAATCTTATTAGTAAAATCTCGTTTTTGGAATGTTATTTTAGCATTTGCCGTCGTACTTACGGCATTAATCTTTGTTATAAGCTCTGGTACATTATAAAATCCATCTTCAATCGTAATTGGATAATCGGTACTTGTCGCTGGTATTATATTTTCCGTAGGTATTGCCCTAAGAAAAAATAAATTTTTTAAAAATAGCTTATTAGCTGGAAATCCTGTCGCTGGTGTCCTGCTAATCATTTCAAACTTATAAAACTTCCACGAGGTAGTATTGCGGTCGTTAGAACCTTGATTTTTTATTTGTAAAAACGTTTCGCCTACTGGATAATCTGCAGCAATTGTTATTATATTATTTGTTATATTAAGTTCGGTATATACTCCATCAAAAGTATTACTACCACTCACTTTAAATGTCATGGTTGTCGTTGCTCCTACTGGATTTGTAAAGTTAATAAAGAAAAAACTTAAAATTACTTCTTGTAATACAAAATAATTAGGTACGTTGGATACATTTTGCTTCTCAATTATATAATGATGAATGTTAGGTTCCCAATCTTGAAAAAAAGCATAATTGCTTGGAAAATATTGAAAAACTTGTCGAGTAATTAATCCGCTATAATTTGGATTACCATACTCATCATATCCGCTAATCATATTTGGATTATAAGCATATATGGTGTAGCCTGTCACGTTATCATACCATCTCTCATAGTTGCCTGGTAAATAGGTAATCGTAACGTTATTAAAAAAAGGGTCTCGATTAACAAAATATGCTGTATCAAAATAATTCGTAAATGGAACTGGTGAGTATGTCGCATATGATGATGCTGGAACGAAGACATTAACTTTAAACTTATTATTATATAAAGCTTCGCTGATATTATACGCACTATTTAAATATTGAAAATCTACTAATTTTAATGTCAGCTTCTCTTTCTCACTACATATTATCGGAAAATCCGGTCTTAGTATTATTTCACTACTACTCTTATCAGTTTTATCAATAAAAAAATTATATACGCTCATTTACTAATATAAAACATTAAAATAAATATTTAGGATCTCTTGCAACACTATGTTCCCAACCCATCCTAATTCTCGTTTCTGGTCTCTCTTTTTTATGAATACTCAAAATTAAACTACCAAAATCTATTTTCATTATTTCGTCATAATATTTTTCAATTTCGTTTTTACTAAAATGAGAACCTACTTCTTCGCTTATAGCATCGATAATATAATTACGTGATGCTGATTTTAAAAGCACAAACAAGTCCGTTTGCTTACGGATCAATGCTGGAATGGCTTTAAAACTTTGAGCAATAAAGAATAAATTTATACCTACCAAATCTTTACTTTCATGACGGCTTTTCACAGCCAATTTATTTAAAAAGTTATTTCGTTTATTACCATAAGCATCAGTAGATATTAAATCATCTAAAATTAAAAATACCATTCTTGGAGCATATAATATATTACCATCAGCATCTCTTGGTACTTCAGGGTCATCTTTAGGGTCAATATAATTTTTATATTCTAACATTCTAAGTTCATCATCGGTCATATTTAATAAGCTACGATTTTTTAAAAACTTTTTATATGTAGCCCTATAATCATTATAAGCTTCGATTTCATCACGTTCAGTAAGCAAATCATCATATATTTCTTTCATTTTTTCATTCATATTAGTATCTACATCAATCCTATCGTCTTTATGAAGAGATTTTAGAGTATCTAATATGCTATTTTGCTTACTTTGTGATGTACCACCGGATACCCATATGGTACGCATTTGAACTCTTTCACCTTTACTATTTTTAAAGCCTGAGTTCTCATAAGCCGTAAGCAATTCAACGCAGTTATATGTTTTACCACCACCTTTTGGACTACAACTTAAAATAATATTATATGTTGGCGGTAAAAGCTTATTAATTGGTTGCGGCGGTTCGTATTTTTCATAATCCCTTATTTTACCATTTACTTTTAATCTATGTAATTTCATTAAAAAATAAAATGTAATTCTAATAATAGATAAGAATATTAAATAATGAACGTAACATACCCTGATAATTATACTGATTATGATAAAGCCATGTACGACACTTTAATGCTTCAAGGACAAGCTTATATTGGAAAAAAAATTCATAAAAATGATGCGTTCCTTTTGGATTTAGCGGCAAAAGCAACGATAAATAAAATAAAAAATAATTCTCATTGTATGACTGAGGAAGAAATTGAATTATCACGAAAAATGCATAAAGAAGCCATGGAAACCCTTGAACATACTACGCCTGAAGGATTATACCCAGAAGGTGAGCATCCTCTCGAACGAAACCAATCTAATATAATACAAAATGAAGATATAATCGAAGTATAAAAAAGAGTACATAATTAAATTTTTTCTAAAGTTTTAAAAGTTTTTATAAAATTCTAAATATTTTTTAATTATGTACTCTTTTTATTCAATTTCTTCAATTAATATATTTAAATGTATATTAAAAGGATTACTATTTTTAATCAAACCACTTCCAGCTTCATTAAAACATTCTAATTCAAGATTTATTATATCTTGCGGTTCAAGTTCAAGGGCAAATAAGCCATTTTGGATGGTATTTTTAGTATCAAAATTAAAACATAATATGGTAGGATTAGCATTCTTATCGCTATTATAATATGAAGCGGAATTATACATTACATTATGTAATTTAATAGTCCAGTTATGCCCTGTAGCGTCAGCATGCCCAGCACCGCTTAGTGTTACGCTATTAACTTTTAAAATACTTTTTTTTTTAATTTGTATCAAAGGTAGTTGATAAAAACCAAATATTTTTCTAACTGCGGAACTATCCACATTAGCATCACCGGTATTCAACCATATATTTTTAATCTTATGCTGCTTCATTAATTCCATTATCTATTATTTCAAGATATTTTTTTTTTTGTAAAAGAAAACAGACACTCATATTATCACCTACGGCGGTTATTCCGTAGCCGTCACTATCTTCGATGATTAATTTAATACATGATATGATTTGTGGTGGTAATGTTAAAAGATTATTATCAATTTTATTAAGTGTATCGCTATGAGTATGTTGTATTTCAGCAATTACAGGGCAATAAATGCGGTTACTATTATTATACTCAAATGTTAAATGTTGAATATTATCAATTGATATTTTATATCGCTTACCTACACTTGGTTCAGTAAGTGTCCGTAGATTGCTATGATATGTACCAAAATCATCATTTTTGCCCCATACAAAATTAGAGCCTAATGTAGCATGTGTAAGCGTTGATTGAGCACCTAATAATGTATAAAATGGTGCTGTTGCTCTTGCAAGAATATAAAATTCACCATTAGTATTAAAAGCATAATTAATAGTTACGGCAATTAATCTTGCGTCTTTAATTCCGCTTTGGTTCATATATACTTCAAATGTTAGCGTTCGTAACGAAAATTGGTCATATAAATAATAAACACCTAATGAAGTAGTACCCCAATTGCTATTTGTACCAGCTAAAATATATAAATCTTGGATTAGTGGTGCGGTAATTGTACGCCCACCAGCGGCATACGTAGTATCAATAATAAGTTCATTAATATTTAAAAGATATTCTTCATTTAATATAATAGGATGCCGTAAGAAAAAAGTAAAATTTTTTTTATCACTTGTGGTAATATCCGCTTGATTTGTATTTAATCTGATTATTTTATAATCCATTACTATAAATAATAAAGAAAAAATAAGTTAATTATTTAAATCAAACCCTATATTTTGGTTTTAATTTAAATGAATGACTTTCAGGTTTATGAATTGCAGGGTCATTAACTCTTATTTTGTTAATCTGTTGAGGAATTGATACGTCATAAAAATACTCCTTGGTGTACCGAGGTTCGCCATTAGGATGATATAACAATATATCAGTTTCATTAGGTTCAAAATAAGTAATGCCTTGAGTTGGATTGTAATTTTGTAAATCTGAGAGCATAATTGTAGGGTGAGTATGCTCTATTTTTTTATATTTTTTAGTATCATGGTCAAAGCCGTCGATTTCTCTAATATAATTTTTATTTCTTTTTTTAAATATATCGATATCATCTTTGCTAAAAGGAAGATTAAAACTATTTTTTTTATTATCATGAAGTTGCCCAGTAGGTACATGGTGTTCGTATGAATGCCCTAAATGGTTACCGGTTATAATACCGCTATGATTATACATTCTAATATATGCTAATATTTTTTTTATTAATTGCTTCTTTATATAAATCTACTAATTCATCCCCTAATAAATATTTATCTAATAAAGTATTATTACTAATATTAAACATCCTAATATAAGTAAATATAATTATTCGACGCTAATCATGCGTCCTTGTTTTACATGTAAGACACGTGAGAGTTTAGCAATTATTACTGGTATGATAGGAACTTCATTAGTGGAACCATCGAATTTAGCTACCCAATTTACGGCACATGATGAACCAGAAGATGATAAACCACTTACAAAGAAAGAATTCTTATCGATTAGTTCGAGAGATTGGATACAACCACCATAATATTTAAAATAATGTACCAGACTTACTATACACGAATTTAGTCCGTTAGCAGATACATCTATATTTTCATATCCTAAAGCACATAAATTGTTAAAGAAAATTTCTTTAGCATCGAAAGCACCATAATTGAGGGCTTTGTTATTAATGGAAAATTGAGATGATGTAATATTTCCCATTTGTCTTTGTAAGCCTTTAGTAGAGTAGAACCCATCACCATCAATATTATCCGTGGAAGTAGCACTATCATTTGCGGTATAAGCTACTGGATCGCTGAGATATTTATAAATATTTAGAGGTGTTCCATTAGTTCCGAAAGTTCCATAAGCAACCATGCGTTCAGGTATAGTTTTAGGAGGATTACGGCAAGTTGCAACGAGGTGATCAATTGAACCAGCCGATAAGTAAGTTGTTACATTTACACCTGATTTTTTAGTAGTAGAGGCAAAGGTGGAAACTACATAATCAGAAAAGCCAAATTTTAAGTCTTCTTTAGAACCGATGGCGTTATAATAACTATCATCACTAAACGATAAAGCTTCACATGTTAGGTAAGTTTCAGTTATTTCATAAGTGGCGGCAGAGGTAGGGGTAACATTTTCAACACCGCCGAGAACTTCCCAAGTAGGGGCAAGTTCGATGGATATGACTATTTCACCGGTTCTGTCAGTTGGTAAAATACGAGTAGATGAAGATGAAAGGAAACCGATGAAGTTATTAACACATAATTTAAGGCCAGTTTGAATAGCATTAGCATTTCCTAAAGAATTTGAAGCTACAATTGGAGTATCAGTAGAAGATGTAGGAGCGGCTTGTGTAAATATAGTGGAGTTGTCAGTCCAATCACCAGCAAGACCTTTAGTTAGTGATTTGTTATTATGATCTGCATAAAATGAATATACGAAGTTAAAATCTTGTATGATTTGAACACTTACATTGTTCATTTGTAAGCTTAGGCGTTTAATAAAAGATTGTGCGTATCTTGCTGGAAGAACTTTTTCAGTTTTCATATCTACTTTAAACCAAATGGCTAAACTATCGAGATTTAGAAGGGCACCTATAGGTAGGCGGTAATTTATAATTTGATGAGGGGCTAAACCGGTTGAACGATCCGCGGATACTTTAATCACTTGTTTCGACAAGGCACCATTCAATTTTGATAATTGATAGGCAAACTCAACAGGATAAGCACCAGCAGGTATATCTTCAAACATTATACTAATTCTTTCTAATTATATGAGAGAAAAAAAATAATTGCGTATTATTAGAGGAGTATGTCATGGTATAATGAAAATTTACAAAATGGATTTATCGACACAACTCAAGAATTTGTAGGAGGAGGAGGAGGAGAAACAGGAGGAGGCGGTGAAGTAGATTTAACAGGTATTAATACGGCAATTGCAAATTTACAAACTGAACTTTTAACAACACAAACTAATTTTACCAATATTAGCGGTGATTTAAATGATATAAAAGAAGTTTTTAAACCAAAAGAAATAAATACACAAAATGAAACATTAGATACTATAATAAGAAATAATACGATTAATTCGAGAATATTTTTACAAAATACTAATGCTACGCCAAAAGTAAAAATTGAAGCTGGAAAACTACATATATATTATGATTTCGATTTTACAAATGCCCCTACGATTACTGCAGGATGGATACAAGTAGATACTTATATAACAGCTATTAAAAACAATCTTTTAATATTTGATACTAACTTATTAGCATTAGATACTCTCATATTAGCACCAGTAGTAGGAATAAAACCAAGATTAGAAATATTAGAACCGATAGTTGCGGTTAATACGGCAAATATAGTTGAATTACAGGCAAAAATGGCATATATTAGTTTGATAAATGAATATGATTGGGATGCTCCAACTTTAGCATGGCATTTAAGAGAAAATTTTTCAAGTGAGATGGAATTATTTAGGGAAAGTTTTGGACAAAATGCAAATACTTTTTTACAAGTAATTAGTACAGCCGATAGGTCAGGAGCAGGAGCAGCAGCACGTGAAGCTACTAAATTATTTAGAAGTAATACGGAGTTATTTTATGCTTTTTTTCAATACGTAATATTTGGTTTAGGGGGTATATCATTATTAATACAAGGTGCTGGTGCGATTTATGATAGGCTTTTAGCAGTAGATTTAGATAAAGAAGAGAGTAAATATGTTTTAATGTACGAAAAAATAAAAGATAGTCCAAGTGCAAATGTTCCAAAACATTTACATAAAGACGGCTTATTAATTATAGCAGCAACTAATAATGGATTTAGTACATTTAATACTTATAAAATTACTTTAAGCAATTTAGCGGTTTTAAGAATAAAAACGAATGGGCCTACAGGTTTAGCGACAATAGAAAGCGTTGAAGACGTAGGAGGTGCGAGTTTTGAAGTATTTAATAATATTTATATTCCAAAAACACAATTAGGGGGGACATCAGGAGATTTACAAATAAGAGTTACATCTTTAATTAGCGAAGTTCAAGTATTAGCGACAATAATAAATAAAATAGATAATATAAGGTCAGGTGTTAATAATCGTAGGCGATTACGCGAAGGTATAATAAGTAAAAATGAGTTTGGTGATGGTTTAATAGTTGTTAATAATTCATCAACTTTGACTAATGCCGAAACAGGCGAAGTTTTACAAGTTCCATCAGTTAAACTTAATTTAAATACTAATCAACTTGAAACTATTAATGGTGTTCTCAATATAAAAACTGACGGAGAAATACTTACTTTTAGCAAATTAGGATATGGATTTACCACCGAAACAATAGGGGATTTTTTAAAAGTTAAATTAAATTTAAATACAACTCATTTTGAAATTATTGAGAATGTCATTTATATTAAAGGTTATATTACGGCCAGCAGTTTAGTGCCTTTAAATACAGCCATTACAACATTACAAGGTAATGTAAGCGATATAGAGACTGGATTAAGCACAATTGAAAGTGATATTTTAGGAATTAATACGACGATTACGGATATTCAGGGCGATATTTTAGGAATTAATACGGCGATTACAGATATTGATACGGCGATTACAACAGCAAATACTAACATTACAACTTTACAAACTGATTTAAGCGAATTACAAACTGATGTATCTACCATTTTAGGAGTTAATAGCGATGTAGTGGATTTATTAGATGATGTAGCAACATTAAAGCAAAATGTAATTGATATTAACGGAAATATTACGATGATTAATGGTAATATTGATGTTATTGATTTAGATATTGTAGATGTAAATGCGAGTTTAGAGCGAGTGTATAAGGTATTATTACCAGTTGGAGCTACGATGACGACTGACTACCGAATGAATTTAGGTTTTAAAGAAATTTATAGCGATTTTCCTTATGACGTTATGATGATGGCACTCAGAAGTGGAAGTTATAATGATTTTACATTTAATGCCGATGATTATAATGGCGATTTTTTGGGTTATTATCCTAACATGGCGAGAGTAGCCACAACAGGCAATTATAATGTTTATGATACCGACCAATTAGCAGTTAATGCGTCACAATATTTTACAAAAGGCCTCATATACTTTAAAAAGATTAATGAGAATTATATTACAAATTTAAATAATAAGTTTGAGTTTGTAAGCTTTTTAAAGTTTGTTAGTTTTAATAACAATACGACCGATTATAATTTAATACAAAGCACCGATGCTAACGGAGTTTTAAGTAATACAAAATTAAAAGTATGGCTTAGAAATCGAAAATTAAATATTAGTCATCCAGCCTTAGTATCATACGGAATATATAATACAGGGACAATTAATAGCATCACAACAAGATTATTAGGTGCAACCGAATATTTTATATTAGAACCAGTTACAATTAGTGGGACGCTTTATGATGATAAAATAAGAATTGCGAGTACACCGATGGGCTCAGGATTTGATGATTATAAATATGAATTAAAGATGCTTTATGTTCCTTGGCGTATTGGAACTGATAATATAAATAAACCAGTAGGATTTGTAAAAATAGTAAATGCTAATGATACATCACAACCTAATCAAGATAGTAGATTTTTACAATTATATTTATCTCATCCAAGTGTTACTAATCAACCTTCTGCGTCATGTATTTATCCAGTTGTATCATACGCCGTAGGAATAAAAAATAATGGCGTGACATTTTTAGCACCAGATTGGTATATACAAAAAATCATTTTAAAATTTGATATATTATTTTGGGAAACTTTAGCATTTCCACAACCTACATTAATTCAAGGCGTTAAAAGTGTTATGGAGAACTTTTTAGAATACACTTTTAGATTAAGATACTCTACTGATTATATTAATTTTACGACAATTAATTTTAGCGTAAGTGATATATTAGGAGATTTTACGACAACAGGTACGACAATTAATGCTGGTTTTTTAAATTATGATCCAACTCACGAAAATATAACAAAAAGATTTTTAACTTATACATATACTATTCCTAATACATACCCTAATGCAGGGGGACGTGTAAGATTTGTAGATTTTACTTTAGTAAAAAAACCTACATGGAATTATCCAAGCGGAGCTAATGCCTCTGTTCCATGGCAAGGTCAGGCAGTTTTACATTTATACGAGTTTAATGTTTTAGAATATAACACGACACCATCACAAACTCAGGTAATAGCTAATAATTATACGACAGCAGATGTAAGCAACGCATTTTCCACAAGTATTTTTAGTTCAGCTTGGTACTTATTTGCTTTACAATTAGATTTGCCTAATAATAATATTGGATTTTATTTGAAAGGTATTTATAATAATTTTACGACGAGAAATAATATAACACTGACCGCAGCAGATATTACGATGCCTGACCCTACTATTACTTCAATTACAGCAACTTTTGTAAGTTGGGCAAATCTCACGCAACAAAACGGCGATTTAGTAATAGGTAATACACCAAGCGTAGGAAGTGTCAATTTTACGCATTTTAATTGGCGGTTCTTCCAAGATTTCGTAACTAACTTTTTGACGCTTACGGAAATACAAAAATTAACAACATTAATCGATTACGGATATTACGAGGATTATGTAGATGTTGATAAACTACTAACGGCAGGAGAAATATTTACAAATAATATATACACGACGGCACTAACAATAAATAACAAACAACTAATTAAGCCTATAACAGCCACTATAAGAGCGAGAGATTTACGTACGGAGCAGACACAAGACCCAGCGAATGTTTTAATTAGGTTAGATAATTTATATGTTGAAGATCCAGTAGCAAGTGGATACATTTTTTATGATAAAATAACTAAGACATTTACCATAGGAGGAGGAAGCGGAGGCGGTGGAGGTATTGGTACGAGAGCGGAAGAAGACGAAATAATTTTAGGATTTATTGAAGATGCCGCAGGGTATGCTTTACAATGGGATAATGTAACTAAAAAATTAAATGTAGTACCTGAATTTTTATACCAAGATTTTACACCAATTTATGATGAAATAGCATTAAGTAAAAGTCAGACAAGCAATTATGTTTGGACAACAAGCAATTATTTAAAAAGTCTTATTGATGCCATACCACCAACTACACCTTATGATGATACGGCAATTTATGGAGTTATTAGTACTAATGATACTAATGTTAGCAATTATGTTTGGACTACAAGCAATTATTTAAAAGGAGTAATCGATAATATACCACCACCACCAGCACCTTACGATGATACTAATGTTAGTAATTATGTATGGATTACAAGCAATTATTTAAAAGGTGTTATTGATACCATACCACCACCAACACCACCTTATAATGATACGCCAATATATACTTTAATTGGTACTAAAGACCAAAATGTAAGTAATTATGTTTGGGAAACGAGCAATTATTTAAAATCTCAAATTGATAATATACCACCACCAACACCAGCTTATAATGATACGCCAGTTTATACCCTTATTAACACTAACAACCAAAATATAAGCAATTATGTTTGGACTACGAGTAATTATTTAAAAGGCGTTATTGATGCCATACCACCATCAACGCCTTATAATGATACGCCAGTATATCAGGCTATCACTACCACAAGCAATATATTAAATGCTGATTATATTTTTAGAGATGCCGTATTAAAAGCGGATTATATGGCGAGAGATGAAAGCACATATAACTTACTAACAGACCAAATTGTTCTTAATAGATATACTGACGCAAAAGTATTTACTTATTTAAGTAATACTAATACAAAATATTTTGGGGGGTATGTAGGAATTGGTACAAATAACCCATACGCATTATTAGAAATTAATGGAACTTATGGGACACTACTCATACGAGATAATGATATTAATACATATAATCCACGAATTGACCTAATAAGAGGGTCAGGTTTTTTTGGCGATGATGGATTAACCGATTGGCGAATTGAAAACCTTGGTGGAGTTTTTAGAGTATCAAGACAAAATAACGCTTTTAGTCCTGCTTTTTTGGAATGCTTTGCGATTGACGGCACAGGGAAGGTCGGTATAGGAACTACAAGTCCATCAACTAATTTACAAATTAATGGTTCAACCCCTATATTAAGAATAGTGGATACTAACGCAGCTTCTCGAAATCCACGAATTGAATTAGTTGCAGGAGGGACGAGTTTTGGTTTTGGAGGTGACACTACTATGGATTGGAGAATTGAAACAATACTTGGTAATTTACATTTTTTTGGACAAACTACAACGATAAGTTATACTCCTTTTGTTATAGCAAGTAATGGGGTTGTTAGATTTTCGACTAATACTTGGCATGGTGACATTGATGGTAGAAATAGATTTAGGTTTAATGGTTCAACAGGGGGAATAAGTTATTTTAGCGGAGGTTTATCAAGTACTGCTAATGCGAGAACGATTGAATGGATTAGGTTATATGATAGTGCTACACTTGGATATTTAGAAAACACCGGCTTACTCAGGACTTGGGGTTATTCATCTTTGAGTGATGCGAGAATTAAGAAAGATATTGAAGATATAAACGACGACGATGCTTTAATAAAAATATTAGCATTAAAACCAAAAAAATATAATTATATTGAGAAGGAAAAAGAAGGTGAAAATAAGATACTTGGATTTATAGCACAAGAAGTAGCGGAAATAATACCAGAAGCAGTATCAAAAACAATAGGTATTATACCTAATATTTATAAGTTTTGCGATGTAGTTGATAAACGCAAGGTATATCATAGCATACCGCAAGATTTAGCAATTGATACCGAAGTAAGTATTACAAAAGATGAATTAGGCGAAGGTAAAAATTATAAGATTAAAGAAATATATAATGATTACTTTGTAATTGATGAGGATATTGAATATACACCAGCATTTGTTAAAGGGTATGAGGTAAATGACCTTCATAATGTTAAGAAAGATATGATTTTTAGTTTGAATGTATCAGCAACACAAGAATTACATAAGATTATCACAAAGCAAAAAGAAGAAATTACGGACTTAAAGGAGAGATTGGCGAAAATTGAAGCAGTTGTGAGTGGTATGTTGAGTGGGAACATTTAAACCCAATAAATTTGCAAAAAAAGCGACATCCGCAATCATTTTTAATGGGTAGAATACAGCTTAAATTTTTTATAGTCATATATTATAATATAATATAATAATAATGGTTAAAAATGATATTTATTATCTACACCAAACACCGAGAAAACTTGCGAGAGATTTAATATCACAAATTGACTTTAGCCAAATAATAAATATTTATGAGCCTTTTGCTGGTGAAGGTGCCTTTTACTCTCAGTTTCCAGAAAACATACCTAAATTTAAAAGCGAGATCGAAGATGGTGAGGATTTTAAAGACTTTGATATTGAAGCAAACCAAATAGAAACGATTATAACAAACCCCCCTTTTAAATTAGAAAATAAGAATTGCTTCTTTCAACTAATAATGTATTTTTTTAATTATAAATGTATTAAAAATGTATATTTCCTTTGTAATGATTATTGCTTTGGAAGTCTCACACCATCACGCCGTAAGCTTATGGAAGATGAAGGAATACATATAAACGAGATAACCACATGTACGATAAAGAAGTGGAAGGGTAGGTATTACTTCATTAAATTTACAAGAAAAAATAATAATTCATTTAAATATCTTTTAGAAAACTATGAGTATATAATTTGAGTACATAATTAAAAAATATTTAGAAATTTATAAAAACTTTTAAAAGTTTTAGAAAAATAAAATTATGTACTCATTTTATTTAGTAGGCGGCACGTCTTCCTTTTTTAGTATGCCCAGAATGGCTATAATTTGTTTGATATTTACTACGAGTAGAAGGACGAACATTATATACTTTTTCACGTACTGAAGCTTTAGGGCGATAAGGGACAACGGAACTACCATTATCATCATCGTAAGGATGATAAGACATATTATATTTATTATACATTTCTTTTTTATATTTATTTTGATTTGTTTTATTAGTAGTAGTATTTTGTATAGCTTTAGTAGCAGGTTTCCTTGTTCCTTCTAATACGTTAGCTATTATTCCTGTAGGGTTATTTTTAGCATAAGTTGTAATTTCCTTACCTATTGCTTGACCTACTACTGGTTTAAATGAATTTACTATTTCATTAGTCATATTAGTTGCGATGGTACTACCAACAACACCACCTATTCCATCCATTATTAGCTCACCTAAAGCAGGAAGAAAAAACGCCATGATTACCTAATATAAGTAAAGATTAAATTATTTATTCGGTAATTATTTTTCGATAAAGCAAACTCTCACTCGGTGAATGCCCCATCTCTAACACAAGTTTAAGCCTATCATTATTACTAATATTTAAATTATTAATATAAGTAGCATGAGAACGCCTAATATAATTAAGGGTTATATCAGCATTATATACCTTTTTAAAAATATTTTTAATGACAGATGACATATAACCTTCATTATATTTTAAAAACTTATCACCTACTTTTAAATTATAACTTATAATATAATTTTTAATATATTCTTTAAGATTATCATTAATAGGTATAAGTTGCCCTCCGTATGTCTTTTGCGTTTTATAATCATTAAAATAAAAAAACGATGGTTCATTAGCATCATTAATGATAATATAATTAGTTTTAATATTTTTATCATACGTATCATCGGTAATATACATATTACCATATTCTAACCTTCTGGCTTTTTGGAATGTATAAATACCATAAATAACCTTATCTAAATCATCAGTTAATTTTTGAATATTAGCATGTAATGTTTCAGGTGTAAAATCGGTAATATATTTGTTAATATCTCCTTCTTTAATGGTGTTATTATTTTTATCATTAATATAATTTTTATTAATAGTTTGAGTTTCTAAATTAATTAAATGATTAACTTTTTTATAATATGATTTATCGATATAGGATGTGAGCGTCATGTAAGGGATGAGATTAGATTTTAAAGAATTAGGATTAGCGTACAATAACTTCATAAGATTAATAAAAAATAAATTGATATATCTCATTTCTTTTCTAACTCTTTTATAATCAGATGGTGTAGGTGCGGTATTTGTAAGTATCATATATAAACTATTTTTAGTTTCATTAGTTAATTGTTGATCTAATAACTTAAAATGTATATTATTCATTTTTGCGATATATTGCGTAGCTGTTTTATGCGTGACCCCTTTAGTGCCTTCATTATGATAAGATTTAAAAGTAATATTAGATGCTTTAATTTCTCTTAATTTTTTTTGATATTCTTTGTTATATAGTGCTTTATTAATCATATTTAAAATACTATTAGAAAAATAATAAAATAATTTTACGATGTCTTCCTACCTTACGGA
>Ga0073922_1000013_pt1 | contig 22668 bp, 30 predicted proteins | sample GWRWT2_2Sept14_FD_70955 | JGI IMG/M metagenome (GOLD analysis project Ga0073922, IMG submission 70955) | Sand microcosm microbial communities from a hyporheic zone in Columbia River, Washington, USA - GW-RW T2_23-Sept-14 | ecosystem: Engineered > Artificial ecosystem > Sand microcosm >...
AATGGCACATACAACCTGAGTGGGCAAGATGCTGATTTTATTTTCGGTGAAATGTTTTTCAATCGCGGCTTTGCAGTATTCGCCGAATATCGCGATAAACGCATCGCCGAAAAGTACCGCGATAAAACTATAGCGGCTGAATTTAGAGACAAGCGCGACACTACCCCGCGCCGCGATAAGCGCGTTGGCGAAGAATACCGCGATAAACGTATAGAGGCATAATGTCAAACGTAGCACCATCAAAAGACCCGAACAATATCGAACCATATTTTTTTGTATGGTGCGACAAAAAAACCGGCGTCAACACCGGCGCGGTTACGGATAACGGCGAACTGCAAGGAGAGACCATTGCCACTTTCACCATCACGCCGGACTCTGGAATCACGGTTGACAGTAGCAACAAGGACGCCGTGACTATTCGCGGAATCTCCTACTCTGCCAACACTGTTGTAACCGTATGGCTTTCAGGCGGTACGGACGGTGAGGACTATAGCATCCTGTGCCGGATTGTCACGAGCGGTTCACGGACGCTTGACAAAACTATGGTTGTCCCTGTACGCGCGAATTAGTGATACAAAATATCAATGAAAAAACTAACCCTACTCTCCCTTATCGTCATCCTAATTATCCCCGTCCTCTCCGCTCGCGCACAAACGCCGAGTGGCATTGCAGTGATTGGCGACAGTATCAGCCACGAGTACCGCTGTATCAATCGTGGTACTGCTACCGCGTTCAACTGGGTCGAATCGAGCCAGCGCATTCGCGGCGTGAACTACGGCGCGATGAATACATCAAACTGTTACGCATTTGATTACGCCTATAGCGGGTATACTGTCGTGGGGCAGATGAGCGGCATGGTAACGAGTATTATATCGGCATGGACAAAAGGCAATATTAATCGCGTTGTAATCCTACTCGGCTCAAATGACATCGGCAACGGCACTGCCGTGTCCTTGATCGTTTCCACCTATACCACGCAGGTGCAACGCCTGAAAGATGCGGGGATTGCGGGCGGGAATATCCTGATTGCCGCCGTGCCGCAACAGGATTGCAGTAGCGGTGCGTGGAATGCGAACATCACAAGCCTTAACACCCAACTCGCCAGCCTTGCGACTACCAAAGGAACGGCGTTTGCGGATTACAGTGCGTTCTGCAATCTGCTAAACACATACAACGGCGGCAATCCAAATACCAGCGCGTACAACTACGGCGGGCAGTCAATCGCTCGTTATACGTGGTGCAATACAACGTGCATCCGCATCCCCGACGGACACCCAGGGACGGTAGCACAGGCGATATTATTTAATGCCATGATTGCCCCGTTTCTCGGTGTGTCGCCAATGACCGAAGCGGAGGTGCTCGCGTTGATGGGCATCGGCACATCGCCCACGCAAACGCTGAGTAATACCCCGTCCCCCACCGCAACCCGCACGCCTACCGCGACAGCTACCGCGAGCAATACACCGACCGCGACGTTTACACCGTCACCGACTAGCACGCCTGCGCCGTTCGTTTTGGATTGCGGCGCGGGTTGGCACTGGGTAGCGATAGACGCCCAGCGGGTGCAGTGTTTGCCGAATTGACGAAAGGATAATTTGTGAAAACTCCACGAGTTGAAGTTCTGCCAATTGAAGACGGCGCGACGCCGGATTTAAATAATGTAAACAAGCACACCCAGAAGGGCGGAAAACTGCTTGGCAATTCGCTACGCAAACGTGGCGCGTTTCGGTCCATCGCGTCTGCCGGTAAAGGCGTTGATGTGCCAGTGGTGGGAGCTGGCAATTTCACGCTCGAAAACGCGGTGGATGCTGGATTCACCGAAATTATCAATGTACACGTAACCGGCAATCAACTGGTCAACGTCGTGCGCGATGACATCGAACCAAACTCGCCTGAGTTTTACGCGCTGGCTATCGAAGATAATGAGGTTGGCAAGCAATCGTACAATCCCGACATCGGTATCCTTGCGGCGTTAGCGGCTGGCGATAAGGCAATACTAAGCGCGTTGCGGAATGAGGACAAGATTTTCGACGGGTTGGTGGATGGGATGGGGTTGAGAAAAGAAACAAAAGAAGAAAATGAAATAATACCGGAACAGTTTGCAGTTATGATTGTTTGTCAAACGGAACACGAACAGACGGAATTATTATATAGATTTATAGCGGAGGGACTAAAGTGTCGGGCATTGTTATCGTAAGAGAATCAAGTATAACCAGAACGCCGCGAGTTATGCAACTTGAAGGCATTTTCGACGTGCCTCCATCTGAGAAAAGCACAGAGCAATGGACGGTCAATCTTGATTTACCTAATGAGTGGAATATAGGTTTAATCGTTGGCGCAAGCGGAAGCGGAAAAACAACAGTCGCACGTCAATTGTTCGGAGAATACATTTTAAATGATTTTCAATGGTCAAAAAACAAAAGTGTTATTGATAACTTTCCAAAAGAGATGAGCATCAAAGATTTGTGTGATTTACTTTCATCTGTTGGATTTTCCTCCCCACCTGCATGGTTGCGCCCGTTCCATGTTTTGAGTAATGGCGAACAGTTTAGAGTTAATATGGCGCGGACATTGGCAGAACAAAGACATTTAGCGGTAGTAGATGAGTTCACAAGTGTCGTAGATCGTACAGTTGCAAAAATTGGAAGTGCGGCGATACAAAAGGCTGTCAGGAAGCGCAATCAAAGATTTGTAGCCGTGTCTTGTCATTACGACATAGTAAAATGGTTAGAACCAGACTGGATTTATCAGCCCGCAACTGATGAGCTTACAGTCGGGAGGGGGCTTCATCAACGACCTAAAATCAATCTCGAAATTAAGCGCGTTCATTCGTCCGCTTGGCAGTTATTCAGGAAGCATCATTATTTGAATACATCATTAAATAAATCGGCAGTTTGCTTCTGTGCGTTTTGGGAAGGCGTGCCTGTTGCGTTTACGGCTGTATTGCACTTCCCGCACGCAAAAGTTAAAAACATAAAAAGAGAGCACCGGACGGTTTGCTTACCTGATTATCAGGGAGTCGGCATTGGTAATGCGATGAGTGCGTATATCGGCGCAATATGCAAAGGACTTAATTATAGATTTATTTCAGAAACAAGTCACCCGTCTATGATAAAAGCAAGAGCCAATTCGGAATTGTGGAAAATGAAACAATCGCCAACCATTAAGAAGTCGTTATCAGGGACCAACTCGACCTTGTCGAGTTGGTCCGGGCAATTACGAAAAAGGTTTGTGGCGTCTTTTGAATACATCGGGAACACTTTGTCTAATTCAGAAGCCGAAAAGATATGGAATATGGAAACTGCGAATAATCAGTGAAATATGGCTAATTCTAACCCGAATCAAGAGAACCTCAAACCGTTCAAGAAAGGTTACGACCCACGCCGCAACGTCAAGGGCGTGCCGCGTGACGCCATCCTCATGCGCCAACACATGCGGAAAATCGCCGCCGAGTTGCTGGAACGCGAAGACAAAACAGAGATGACGCGGCTCGACGCTATGCTCCGCCTGTTATTCACATCGCGCAACCCCGCGCACAATAAGCTGGCGTTGCAGGTGCTTGACCCGAAGATACTAGAGGACAAACTAGACATAACCAGCGGCGGCGAGCGATTGGAAGCACCGAAAGTAATTGAGATTATAAAACACGTACCGAAAGATGATTAATGCTAATCGAACGCACTGGCGAGAAATTGACCATAAACCTACATCATGGACAGGCACAAGCGCATGACAGTGACCGGCGTTTTGTATTCGTCATCGCCGGTACACAAAGCGGCAAAACGTCATACCTCCCGATATGGTTGGAACGTGAGATACGTCAATGTGGCAGAGGGGACTACTTAGCGGTGACGGCGACTTACGACCTCTTAAAGCTAAAATTCCTCCCCGAATTACGCCATTATTTTGAGGACGTGTTCGGGTGGGAATACTCCGCGTCAGACCGCACTATCCATCGTCAGGACAAGCCGCGCATGTTCACGCGTATCATCTGCCGTAGCGCGGACGCGGAAGGCGGTCTCGAGTCTGCCAGTGCGAAAGGTGCGTTATTTGACGAGTGCGGTCAAGATGGTGTAAAGGTTAATGCGTGGGAGGCGTTACAGCGTCGGCTCTCGTTGTCACAGGGACGGGTACTGGCTGGCACTACCCCGTATAATCTCGGCTGGCTCAAAACGCAGGTGTTCGACAAATGGCGCGGCGGTGACAGTAGTATTCAGGTGGTGCAATTCAAGTCCACGATGAATCCCGCGTTCCCCGTTGCAGAGTATGAGCGAGCGCGCGCGACATTACCGGCGTGGAAGTTCGAGATGTTTTACAACGGCAATTTCTCGCGCCCCGCCGGTATGATTTATGAGGATTTCGGGCAAAGTAACATCATTGCCCCGTTCGACATCCCGCAACACTGGGCGCGTTTTCTCGGCGTTGACTTTGGCGCGGTGCATACAGCGAAAATATGGATAGCGCAAGACCCAGAGAGCAAGTTATATTATCTGTACCGCGAAAGTTTGGATGGCGGCAAGACTACGCAAGAGCATGTTGACGCGGTGAGACAATACAATGAGCGCAACCTGAAAGCGTGGGGCGGCGCGAAGTCGGAGACCCAGCAACGCATGGATTGGAGCGCGGCGGGGTTAGTGTTAGGCGAGCCAGCTGTAGCCGATGTGGAGGCGGGGATCAGCCGCGTGATTGCGCTGATAAAAACAAACTCGCTGTATGTGTTTAGCGGTTGCACGGGCATCATTGACGAGTTCGGGACATACGCCCGCGAGTTGGACGCAAGTGGGCAGGCGACTGAGAAAATTAAAGACAAAGCCAGCTACCATCGACTCGATGCGTTGCGGTATGTGGTGAGCGGGATTGTGACAGGCTCACCAAAGGCATTTTCATACAACTACTAAGGATGTACTATGATAACAACTGTTGACGAACTCGAACTGTACTACCTGCAATACATAGACTCTTTACAACAAGAGGATATGAAGAACGTACAACTGTGCCGCGATTACTATCAAGGAGAGCAAGTTGTATTTTTGACTGAGCGTATGAAAGAGTTTCTGCAACTCCATAAATCCGCTGTTACATTCCGCCTAAATATTTGCAAAACTATTGTAGCCGCGCTCATGGATGAATTGACGCTAGAGGGATTTACTACGTCGGAAGACGGTGAAAGTAAGCCGGTCGCACAGTGGGCGGCGGATGTGTATCGCAAAAACAAACTTGATGAAATGCAAGAACGCATTCACGAAGCCGCGCTGGTAGACCGCGAAACCTTTGTCATTGTGGAGTGGGACGAAGAAAAGAAATATCCGCGCATTGTACACAATGAGCTATTCGTAGATAACGACATGGGCATTAATGGCAATGCTTACGGGTGTGTTGCTATCTATAGCGAAAGCAACCCGAACGAATTGTCGGCGGTTGTAAAGCAGTGGGTGGAGACGGTCGTAAACAGTAACGGACAACCACGTACCCGCCGCCGTCGAACTGTGTACTACCCAGACCGCATCGAGCGTTTCTTCTACGATTCAGGCTGGAAAGAATACGTGGAGGATGGTCAGCCATTCCCTGTGCCGCTTACGGATGGGAGCGGTAAACCAATTGGTATCAACGTGGCGCATTTTCGTAACAACGGCGACCAGTCCGAGATTTGGGAGGTAATACCTAATCAGGATGTAATCAATAAAATCGCGTTGGATGTTTTGGGAATATCTGACATGTCATCATTCTCGACGATTTTCGTATCAGGATTTGAGCCTGTTGACGCAAACGGCGACCCTATCCAGTTGGAGCCGATGCAAATGTGGGGCACTACTAACGCAGACGGCAACGCACAGAAAATGGACGCCAGCGACGTAACGCCTATCGTTAACACTCTTATGTCGTGGGTTGCGTTGACTGCTAACCTAACTGGCACGCCAGTATCCCGCTTCATCATGTCGGGGCAAATTGCGGGGAGTGAGACGTTGAAGGAACAGGATAAGCCACTGCAAAAGAAAGCGGCGCGGCGGCGGGTCTCGCTTGGCAATTCGTGGGAAGAGGTTATGAACATCGCCCGCCGATTTGCGAATGCGTATGGCGCGGCTGGATTGGATGAAGATGTGGCAATTGAATCCAATTGGAGAATGGAGTACACGCCCGAACAACTAAATAATCTCAAAGAGTACGGCGTGCCTCCTGAATTTATTTGGGCAAAGGCTGGATTGTCGAAAGATGAAATTGACGCCATCAAAGAGACCGACGAATACCGCATTAATCTAAAGTCCAAAATCTGGCAGGCTGTAGGCGCATCGAACGCCGAACCCGTACCGGCAGAAAGTATCTTGTCTGACTTTGGGTATTCCCCCGAAGAGCTGGCGCAATTCGCGACTCAGCGCATGAATGCCATTGCACTCGCACAGGCAGACGTACTGCCGGAAGGGATTGACGATGGCAACGCAACGGCGTAAACCGCTAGGGACTCCCCTCAGACCAATTGGCGGTGATGGTGTAAGGATTCCGGACAAGCAACGACTGGCAGAACTCTCGGCACTATGGGATGCTAACTGCCCGCCACAGTATCGTGGGCTAATGGACGCCGCACCGGTTAGCGATAAGGTCTCGCAGTCTCGTTTTGTGTATGATAATACTCGGCTTTGCTATATCGTTCGAAAAACAGGTCGCAAAATCCCGCAGGTTGAAATTAACAGGGCTTTCGCGGTGTTTCAGCGAAAGAGGAAGTTGGGAAGATGACCTTAATCTACATAGCAAACCAACTGCAAGGCGGTGGTTTTACCCTCTCGGAATGGCAGTCCGAAATGAGGGAGTATTTACGCTCGGAGTATGAGTCTGCTGTAATCCTATCGGCTGGCGGGGTGCGCTCGGATGTTACGCAAAGTGACTGGGGGTATATGGGGTCGCTCCTCAAAAAGCAATATCAATACCTTGATAGCTTCGCGTCTGACATTGCAAACAACCCCGCCGCATGGTTGAATGGTAATGCGCTCTTCAACAGGATGCAACTCTATAGCGACTCAGCGTATACTGCGCTAGAAAATATGTTAGCTCGCAAGATGGCGCAAAACGGATTCACCGAAGAAAAAAACATGCTAGGAACAGCAGACCACTGCAACGGATGCTTGGCACAAACGGCTAAGGGCTGGTCTCCAATTGGATCACTCGTGCCAATTGGTCAACGGGACTGTATTGTGAAATGCAAATGCGCCATGAAATATCGTAAGCCCACAGGAAACGGCGGATATGCCTATGCTTAGTACACTAGATTTACAGCGCGATTTCTGGCAGGCGTATTACGCCGGATTGATGAAGCAGGCTAAAGACTTGCAGGAGCAACGCGCCTCAGTGATGCAACAGGCGGCGGTCATCAAAAGATATTGCTTGGACAATGTACCCGAAACAACAACTACGGCAAACATTCGAGAAGATAATGAGTCGCAGGCGTAAATTGTAGTATAATACCGGCACAATTTACCGCGCCGCATTTTTGTGGAGCGTTACAGCATACGGCAATCAGCCGGAGGCTTATCCCATTTTTCAGGGATTTGCCTCCGGCTTTTTCTATTCAGGCTACCGTCCGCCGCAAGGACGGGGAGAGGTTTGTACCATGCCGCAAGATGATTTACAAGTTCAAGAGCCAAAGCAGGAATCAACAACCCAGCCCCCTGCTGGCGGGCAATTAGAACAACCCGCACAACCACAGGCAAGCGCGGGATTTTCTCAGGAGCAAGTTAATACATTCACGGGTAAGGCGCGTGAAGAAGGGCGCAACTCCGCAACGAAAGAACTCCTCAATAAACTTGGAGCGGAATCGCTGGACAAGGTTCTCGAAGTTTTCCAGCAACACAAAAAAGCGGAAGAGGAAAAATTAAGCGAAGTTGACAGGTTGAAGAAAGAAATCGTTGACACGCAAGCGAAACGTGACGCTTTGGAAAAAGAGAATCAGACTCTAAAAATAAAAGGCGAGTTTGCTTCTACGGTGAGCGGGCTGAATCTAGAGTTCGTCAACGAACATGCCGCCGCCGACGCTTTTACAAAGATTGATTTGGCGCAGGTTGCAGACAAGGGAATGAAGGTCATGGTGCAAGAGTTGCACGCAACCTATAGTTACCTTTTCAAAAGCGCACCAGCACCTGAGACCGATGCAACCAAAAGAACAAAAACGAACTCAGGTACTTTGACTGATGACCAAAAAGAAGAAATCAGGAAAAAGTACCGACTCAAATAAAAAGGAATAATTATGACTACTTTGACCGTAACTGCCGCCGATGTGCGCCCTCTTGATGGCGCGATTGTGCGGAAGGCAATTGCAAATGAGGCTATGACCGTAGGGCAAGCCGTCTACATTGACGGCTCATCCGGCGGGAAGCCGACTGTCAAGAAGTCCACCGCCGCCGCTGTTGCAACCAGCAACATGTGGGGCGTTGTGGTTGCTGGCGCGCCTGAGAAAAACGGAAGCACGACCATTGCTCTCGGTGATGCCGTTGACGTTGTTACCTTCGGACCAATCGCAGGTGTTGCTGGTACTGCTGGCGGATTTGTTTGGAACGGTGACACCGCTGGCGATTTGACCGATGCGGTAGGTACTAAGAGCACCATCGCCGGTGTGATGGAAACCACTGCCGTGCTTTTCGTTCGCCCAATGCAAGCGGTACGCTCGGCGTAACAGGAGAATTAAACAATGGCTACCCTTGGAATTAACGATTTAAAACAATATGCCCTCCCCTCTGCGTGGGACGCTTCGCTGTTGCGAAACATCGAACTCGAGGGCGGTGGGAATTATGAAGGTCTTATCTCTGAAATCGCAACCGCCCTCAATGTGGCGAATGGCGACCTACTGAAAGACCCTCTCTACGGCGGGCTCACTTTTGTGACCGACCAGGTTGAACTAGAATATCGCACCGGTGTATCCAACGGATTCGAGCCTCACACCGAATACAGCAAACCGGACGTGAAGCGCGCCGCTACCACCGGGCACATGCTTCCGCTGTTGTCATTTGACCGTGCATTCGGCTGGAATTGGGACTTCATCCGCAAAGCCCGCCGCTCGCAGATTGAGGCAGACATTGCCAGCGGGTTGGACGATTTGCAAAACCTGTTTGAGAGGGCGGTGTTAACTCGCCTGTTCAAATCCACCTATGATTCGGTCGGCACTGGTAAATCCATGCCGTTTGCCGATGGCGGGACTGCTGATTCGACCTATGTACCGGTCGCTGTTCCTCAGCGCGGTGGTACGTTCACCTCATCGCACAACCATTTCAAATTTGCCTCAGCTATTTCACAAGCAAACCTTGAAACCTTTTTGGGTGAATTGTGGGAACACAATTACGATGCCCCGTTTGATATGGTTATCTCAAACGCTGATCTTGGCTCTTGGAGCAACACGTCTAATGTGACCGGCTGGAAGGACAAGGCGTCACCTGAAATCCAGTATGGCGCAAACAGCAACCTTGCCCGCGTCGATGATAGTTACGTTGGCGCGATTACCACCAAGTACGGCGCGGTACGAGTACGTGCGACTGGTCGCATCCCGACTGGCTACTATAGCATCTTCAAGAGTTTTGGCGCAAATGACCAGCGCAACCCCTTGCGCGTTCGTGAGTCGAAACAGTTTGGTCTCGGTGCGGTGCTGTTGGCTGGTGATCATATCCGTGAATACCCCATCGAAAACGCTATTATGTTCTCCGAGTTCGGCGTTGGCGTTGGCGAGTCTCGCGTGGCGGCTGTGTCGTGTCGTGTACACGCCAGCGCATACGCTGATCCGACCATTTCGTAACATCAATAACCCCTCCCTGAAAGGGGAGGGGTACTATTTATGAAAACATTTGAATTAACCGAAGAAAACGAGTGCAATAACTGCCGCCGCAAAGTTGAAGTTGGCGAGAGTATGTCGGCTGAATCTGACGCTGTTTTGAAAAACAAAGGCGCGTTATGTTCCGACTGTTGCCCTGTTGAAGAAAAGCAGACGAAAATCAAGAAGGCTAAGGAATAATAATGGCGTTCACTTACTCGCTTAGTCACGGCAATGATGATATTGTGCTTGTGTCGAAAGTCAGACTCGAACTTGGTGACACCGTAGAAAATCAGGGCGTCAAACCGAACAACGAAAACTTGACCGACGCCGAGATTTTGCTGTGGCTAGGTGAGGAAGATGATAGCGTGATGCACGCCTGTATTCGAGCGTGTGATTCGTTGTCTCGTTGGTGGGCACGTGTCCCTGATTTATCAATTGCGGGGCGCAGTGAAAACCTATCTGATATTTCAGCGATGTGGGCAAAGACTCGCGATGATTTGATTGCCACTTACGGCAGAGCGGCGGGTATGTCAACGGGCACATTCTCGCACACTCCCACCAGGAACGATGGGTATACCGAAAACTACTCGCCCGCATCCGAGTACACCTATTTGGACGATGAAGGTTATGTCTAGCTCTGCATTTTCCCACATGGCAACGGACACCATTACTATATTGCGCTCTGTGAAAGATGGAAGCAAGTTTTCGGAGCCTACGGTGTTGCTGGAGGCGAGATGCTTCCCGATTGCGCCGGTGTCCAACCCCGATGAATTGCGCGAGACATATCGACTTGGGACGCTGACGAATATTCTCGACACGTTTGTTGAAGGCGACTTAGAAATCCGAGTTGGCGACATCGCTCAAAAACAGGATGGTACCGAGTACCCGATTCGAGCCTGTATTCCCGCACCATTTCGGAGTGAATACTGGACTCGGCTTGTTTTGGATGGTCTAGTGAAATAATGCCACAAATAACGATTAGCGTACACAATGCCGAGTTAGTCTCTGCGAAACTGCGAAACATCCGTGCCGCAATTCCGCGCATAACTCGCGACGACATCAATGTAGCGACGAAGAAAATTGTCAAAGAGATGCGGTCGTACCCATCGCCTCCGGCTGGCTCGCGCTACACCAGAACGTACAAACTAAAAAACTCATGGCGAATAAAGCCATCCCCCACTGGCTCAACCGTAGTGAGTGATGCTGTGCGAAAAGGGCGGCACTATACCCGCTACGTGGTTGGGTATGCGTCTGGCAAAGGTCAAGCCCGCGTCCATTTAGGCCGCTGGTTGCTTTTCAGGGATGTAGCGGAGTATTACGTCTCGCGATTGCCAAGAACGATTGAAGAGCACTTGAAAATAAAAGTGAAAAGTGAAGGACTCTAATTAATGCCCGCAGATGCCGCAAGTCGTAAAGACGCAAGAGAAGCGCTCGCTACTGTATTGACCGCCGCGCTGGTCGGAGTTGGTAAACCGGTAGAAGCCGTTTACGCGTACCCCAACGACCCTATAGCAGAGAGTCCCGTAATCCAACTTGCGTCTGGCGGTACGGCTAGGCAGGCGAGCGGAATCAATGACACTCGCTGGAAAAATGTTTTCAAAATTGAAGTGGCGACATTTGTACGCGATGCCCACACGGTAGTAGGTTGGACTGAGCAAGATGTAGAGGACACGCTTGACGATGTAGACAAGGCACTGGCGGATGCGATTGCGGACGCTCGCGTTAATGCGAACTGGTCGTATATTGGTTTTTCGCCCGACCCAAACGACATCCCGGATCAGTCTGAAATCGCTACAGATGTAGAGCGCGGCTACAAAATCGAATATAGAAACGTGTATATTTTTTACGTGGAAGGATAATATGTATAAATACATGAAATACGATTACTTCGAGCAGGGCGTACCAGCTCGCGACCTCACAAAGGACGAATGGGACAAGATAGACCCTGAAACCCAAAAACGATTACTCGACTCCGGCGTCTACAAAGCCGCCAAGTTGTCAGAAAAAAAGGAAGGTGAATAATGCCCGTTTCCACAACTCCAATTCCAGATTTATACCTACATCAAATTGGCTCCGAATCCACGTGGGGAACACCCGTCGCCCAAACCGCACGACTCGGACTTGTCGAAGAACTCGAGTTCTCACCTGAATTAGAGGCGATGAATCTCGCCGACCGCCGCGCCTCACTCGCCCCCGGTTACGTTGCGGCATTGCTAAAATCATCCGGTACGGCAAAAATGAAGGGGATTTGTACCTATCAGGACATGCCGTATTGGCAGGATGCTCTTTTTGGCATCGCAACTCCCGGCGGCGCAAACCCGTATACCCGCGACTACATCGGCGCACTTGGCACGATACCCACTCGCAGAATTTTCACGCTGGTCAAGGGTCAATCCGCGCCGTTCTCGCATATCTACGGTCTTAATGGTGCTGTACTCAGTGAGATGAGTATAAAAATTGAAACTGGTCAGCCTTGGATGTACGACCTATCGTTTATCGGCAAAAACTACACCACCGACACCATTGACTCTTTGAGCGACAGAACCCAAGCGCCGATTCTATCCACCGAAACCAGCCTGTTTATCGATGCGGTTGGCGGCACGATTGGCACAACGGCAGTCACATCACTTTGGATGAGTGCTGAAATTAATATCAAGTCCAATGCAGAGACCCACTTTGGCATCGGCGCACTTGCCCCTACCGGATTCCATGAGTCTAAGTGGGAAGCAACAATGAAATTAACTCTTGAGGTTGACACGACTACTAAGGCGATGTTAGATTCAATCATTGGCTCTTCGTTGCTCCAAAAACAGATTCGTATTTCTGCAACTACTGGCGCGTCCGCCATTTGTCGCTTTGACATGGGCGGCTCGTTCCTGTCCGCTCCAAAAATCACAACTGATTCAGACGGGGTGAGTACGTTTGAGTTTGAGTTCACGTCAATTTACAATTCAGCTCTCGGAAACTTCGTGAAAAGTCACACCACGAATGCGGTGAGCGCGTTACCATGAGCGAAGTTAAGAAACTTGTATTCAATGTCCCATCAAAGGACACCCCCGGATTCGCTCGGAGGATGCGTCGCTCATTGGCTTTGCGCCGCTTGGTAATGGATAACCCTAGCGCGGAAGTTATTGATGAATTGGTAGAGTTTCTAGCGGATTACGTAGAAGCCGAAAACAGGCAAACTGCCGTTGATTTGGTTTGGGACGCGAGTGAAACTCAGTGGTTTACGCTACTTGACGCTCTGGGGGGTGCGTCTAACGCACAAGTCCCTCCGATGAAGTCCGAGACCTCCGAAAAAGCCTAAAGGGTCACAATGTCGCCGCACCACTTTGGGCGCAAATTCTTGCCATGACAAACGGAGAGGTTGACAGAGCTATGGCTCTGGAAAATAACCTCACCGAGGAGTGGTATGAGTATTGGAAAGTCTGGGTCAAGGAAACGTCTAGCAAATGACAACCCCTGTTGAGTTAATTATTAATGGGAGAGATAATAGCAAAGCCGCGTTTCAGAGCGCGGCTAGTTCGCTTTCACAACTCGGAAAAATCGCAGGCGGGATTCTGTCTGCTAATCTATTTCTTGGGATTGGTAATCAGGTCTTTGGACTGGCTAAAACCGCGCTGGATGCTACCGCATCGTATGAGCGCATGGGGTTAACAATGGAAACGCTTGTACTCCGCGAGAAAAAGTCGGAGGCGGGCGCGTTTGGTTTGGAGCGTGCCTTTGAGTCGACGGGAGGCAGAGCGCAAGAATTGCTCAAATGGGTGCAACAGCTTGCAATCAATTCACCATTCGACACCGAAGGCGTTCAAACGGCGTTTAGAACCGCGATGGCTTATGGCTTCACGTCCGAACAAGCGCAACGACTCACGCAAAACATGATTGACTTTACTGCTGGTACAGGTCAAGGTACTGACGCCATGAATAGCATTTCGTTGGCGCTAGGACAGGTTAGGGCACGCGGAAAATTAACCGGACAAGAAATAATGCAACTGGTAAGCGCGGGAGTACCAGTCAACGAAATGCTTGCCGATATGGGGTTTAGTTTGCAGGACGTTGAAAAAGGGTTGGTTAGCTCTGATATGTTTTTTGCTCAGTTCTCGAAAACAATGGAGAGCGACTTCGGCGGCGCGGCAAAGAATCAAGCCGAATCATGGAGTGGTCTTATCAACACACTAGGTGATTTGAAAGGTATGGCGTTGCGGGAATTTTTTGCTGGGACGTTTGAAGCCATGAAGCCATTCGTGTCTGGTTTAGCAACTTGGTTGCAGGGTGACGGGCTTGCAAAAATAAAAGAGTGGGGCGCGAGTCTAGGAACAGTTGCACAAAAAATCGCGAGCATTGCAGGCGCAATGTCGTCCGGTGGATTTGGTGCTGTTTTGGACACTCTTGGAATAGATGCTGATGGATTCAAGCAGGCTCTTGCAAACATCCCGTCCATGATTTCTGGCGCGTGGACCGATATTACCGGAATGATAAAAGAAAAAGCGTCTCAAATTGATTGGACTGCATTATCACAGTCACTTGCCGATGGTATCTCTCGTATCGACTGGGCGACAATTGGCAACAATCTAATTCTCGGAGTTATGAATTTGATTGAAACTCTAGTCACCATCATGTCTGAGATTGATTGGCTGGCTCTTGGAAACTCGCTTGCATCTGGCTTGAATAATCTAATCGCGGGTATGTTTGGATTGGAGGGGGAGGCAGAGTTACAGGCTGTGGTGCAAGGTTTTATCGAATCAATCATCACAGGGTTTCAGTCTATCCCTACTGTTATCGGTAACGCTTTTAATTCTATGGGCGCGTCTATCGTGGCGTTTTTCGATATGCTGAAAGTTGCGATTGCTACCAAGATGGCAGAATGGATTCTTTCGATTGTAGTTGGCTTGCTGAACATACGAACTGCGTTTATCGCACAGATTGACGGATGGCAAGCGAGTATCAAGGCGAAGATTTCGAGTTTCATGTCAGTTGGTAGGGCGATTGTAGATGGTCTCAAATCAGGTATTGCGGCGGGCTGGGCAGGTCTATCCAGTTACCTCAAAGGACTGATTGAAAAATTAGTGCAAGAGACATTAAAGGCGCTAGGTATCCAGTCACCGTCTAAAGTATTCGCTGGCATCGGTAAAAATATGACACTTGGTTTAGGTGAGGGCATTGGCGAAGGCTTTGCCTTCCCGCTGTCTCAAATGGCGGGCGGAAGCCGTGACTTACAAAGAGCGTTCGTCAACGCCGGTGAAAGTAACGTGTATAACAATCAGCCATTTTACAATTTCGGTATATTCAACGGTCAAAACAATAATGCCGACACGTTCGCGGCTATGAGAGCATAGCATGGACCTAAAACCTAAAACATATAATAGTAAGAACCTTAATTCAGGGAATTACGAAACGGTAATCTCCGAGAAATCGCCTATATTCGGCAAGGCTTCGTTTTCTGAGGTTGAGCGATGGGGCACATATCCGGTGCGGGGTGGCAAAAAGTTTTCAGGCAACGTCATTTTGCTTGATATAAAAATTTCAGGTGTCATAGCCACCGGAATCGATGAACTTGCATTATGGTTCAACGAAGAGGACTTGAACGCCTATAGCTTTGTTTGCCAAGATTTAAATGACTCCAACAAAGAATGGTATTTGACGGTTGAATCGTTGGGACTTGTAACATTTCAGGGCAACGTGGTCACAGTAGCAATTCACGCCGCTGACCCAATTTGGAAAAGCGTCACGGTCAACAGTGACCCGCTGTCCGTTACTGCCACAGGTCAAACGAATAACGTAACTGTGCTTGGCAATAGAATTGCGAGACCTATTTACAAAATAACACCCACCGCAACCCGAACAGGCGGATACTTGTCTCGCAGATTTATTCCGCTCGCAAACCGAAGAACCTATCAATACAACAACCCCATAAATCTCGTTGACGGGAACTTGGACACCGCCGCACTGGTTGCTGACAACTCCAATAAGTGCCAGATCAATCAGGGCGGCGGGATTACATCTGGCGCAACAACGATTCCCTATGATACGGTGACGGGAACAATCCCAACAGCGGGGCGCGGCTATGTGGACACAGAGCAAATCTCATGGACAGGCAAGACAGGCACAACCAGCGGCAACTTAACGGGGGTTGTACGTGGGATTGGCGGCACTACTGCCGCAACTCACGCAGATAACGCGGAGATTAAGTTGTCGTATATATTCGCAAATGGCGACGATATGCGAGTGATTGACGATTCAAATGCTTTGTCTGAGGTGTATAGATGGTTTGGCGGAGGCGGGATAAATAGTGCGACCACGCGGGTTTTCGTGAATGTTTACCTACCTCCGAAAATTGAATTAACTCTGAGTGGAGCAATGTCGAACATTGGTGCTGTTACCACTATAACCGTTAAGACAAGCATTCCAAACCGCGCCGCTTTGGAGGCTTTGTCGAAGGCGGCATATAAATTAATCGCTATTGATTTAGGCGGCGGGTCTCAGGAATTGTTTCTGTATACCGGTGTTGACATTTCAGCGTGGCAGATTACAGGATGCACGCGAGCCGCGCGTGGTTCGTCAAATCAATCTCACTCAGACGGGGCTACTATTCGCCACGTTGACGCGGGGTACTGGCTGGTTTGGAATAATTCATCCGAAACATCGCCTACAACAGATGATAATTACAAGCCAATGATAGACATCGTAAACTCGACAAATTCAAGCCATGTTTATCAGGAATTTTACGCGCCGCTATCACCGGCGCGAATGCCGCAGTGGTCGCCGTTGGTGAAAAATGCTCTTGGCTCTGACTCGGACTTTTACACCGCTGACGATTTAGGCAGTGCTGACGTGGCGTCCGAAATGGGGATGGTTATCAAATCGTTTTTTGAGGGTGGCAAGTGGCGTGCTCCAACAGTGGATGTTTCTTGGGATTTATACCACCCCGCCGGTATCACGTCAGTAACGCCAGCGAACGGCGAAAAGTACAGGTATGGCACGAAATACCCACTCCGCGCCGCTTTGCAGAAATTAAATTCATCGAATCAGTGGACAATTGTCGCAAACGAAACGAAACCGGCTGTAGTGCAAACATGGGAAGCGTTGACCGCATTGACCGGTGCATTATCGCTAAGCGGGACATACAATAGTATTCGTTTTTATTTTTACGGAGCTGTAGAGCCGAATTTAGAAAACAATTATGCCGCCATTGAAGTCGCGGATGTAACTGTGGCACTAGACACAAACTACACCCCTCTAATTTGGTTTGGCTCTGTAAACAATGTAAACTTTGTCAATGCCAGAATCACAAATAACACAACCGCGCACTGGGTCGAAGTTAATGCGAATTGTGCGCTCAATGACACCATCGTGGTTGATACTGCGAACCTAAAGTGTTACCTACTCAGTGACCCCGAAAACGAGATACTTATAAAGTTAAATGACGAATCGCGAGCCGACTGGCTGCCACTTGACCCGTCACTCAATAGCGGCGTGAATCAGTTACAGTACAACGAAGTTGGTGTGACTGGATTGACTCTTGGGTGCGAATGGGAGTCTCGCAAACTATGAGTAGGCTTAGTGTGTTCTCGAAAGAGGGTTTTTACATCGGCGACATTAGAGCCTCCACAAAATGCGTGTGGACATCGGCAAGAACTGGTGTGGTTGGTACTTGTGATTTCGATGTTTCGATTTATGACTCCAAGGCGGTGCGTAAGTATCTCAATTTCGGAAACTACGTATTGCGTCGTCACCCTAAACTACCAGACTGGGTGGGTATTATATACACACCCCGTGAATGGTCTCGCGGAGTGATAAATATAAGGGCGTATCAGTGCGAGAAGGTTTTAGATTGGCGTCGAACCTATGGGAGAATTTATAGCGGGGATGGTGGAAGGATATTTGCCAAAATTATCAACGGAACAAACGCCGAGCCGTATAACGAGAAGCCTATATTCGTCAACACGACATTCAGGTCTGGTAATGTTTTGGAGGAGCAAGGCGGGGGTACTGCCCTAAAGCATATCGTGAGCGTTGCTGAAAGAACTGGTGAGGATTTTTCGGTGACTCATAAATTCGATGCGTCAAGCGGGCGGATTTATCTGGTAGGGGATTGGTACGACCGCAGGGGAATAAGTACTAGTAAGTGGTTGCGGGAAGGGTATAACATGGAATCCAATAGCAATACGCTTTCGGAGCACGGGGACATCTGGAATGATTATAAGGTGCTGGCAGATGCTAGTACATCGAAGGGAAGATTGAAGGCGTCATATGTTAATTTTGGTGCTATTGCCGATTATGGTTTATATCAACACGATGAAGTTTTGAGCGGAGTTAGCGACCAGAAATCCCTAAACACGTCCGTGCTATCATTGCTTTCGTCAACAATTGACCCGTCAAAGGTTTTAGATATTACCGCAATTGACGTATCTGACACGTTCGAGAATTTGTCAATCGGTAATGAGTGGAGCGTAGATATAAACTCAGCCGGTTTCTCTCAGGGTAGCGAGTTTGGGTATCAATCAACGCTACGAATCACAGGTATGGAGCACGATGACGAACGCGAAAACAAATGCAGATTAATTATGGAGCAATTATAAGATGGCTGGAAAAATATCTAGCTTGGATTTATTGAAACACCGTAACGACCCGTCGCTCCTCCCTATTCCTGAAATTGGGAGAATCAAACAACGACTGACGATGCAAGAGGTTAAAAATGTTTCGGCTCAATCGTTGGAGGATTTATCTCTGAATATTGGCGCAGTCGGTCTCGGTACATCACAAACAGACGCAAGCGGAAACGCTCTGCATACCGTTTACAACGATGTAGGTATTTTTGATGCCATAAATTTCGAGCATCTTTTTGAGGAAAATGTACTGGGTGACGCTAATTCAGTGGAGCTAACATTCGATGGACACGTGTTTCAAAACACAGGCTCAAATCAGAATTTGTTTATGAAACTCTATATGGGTGCGGTTGGTAGTGAGGTGCAAATAGACTCCGCACAAGCCATATCCATCCCGTCTTCGTCGCTTACTCGCGCATTTCGGTACGTTGCCAGAATATCGCAAGCGCCTAATCTTGGAGCAAATATTCGTGTCAATGAATATTTTACGATGGAGAATACATCTACCGGCGCGGCGATTGTTTTAATGCGGAACACAGTCACAAATGACCCATCAATAACCAGTATAGCCGAGTCTGTCTCGCTTCTGTTTTATCCGAACTATAGTGGCGCTGTGGGAACCTTTAGATTTTATTCCGACGCAGTACAGATTCGAGTGTATGATGGACAGCCAGCCGAAAAACGACACTGGCATAGCGGGAAGGCGCACATTGTAGACACCTACATCCGAAGCGACGCCGCTACAACGAACTACGGCAATAATGCCAGCATATCAATAGGCGAGATCAACTCGGCGGCGTCAACGCGTAGAACTTTGTTGAAATTCAACGACTTGACAAACATACCTAAAAATGCAATTATAAAAAACGCATGGATTTATATCGTAACCGAATCGGATTTATCGAGCAATGCCCGAACAATGGAGGTGTATCCAATTTTGCGAAACTGGACAGAGGGTAACGGTACGGCGGGGAGCGGCGCGGACTGGAACACCTTTGATGGGTTAAACAACTGGGGCACGGCTGGGTGCGGTAACTCGAGCACGGATTACAACGGCTCTGTGGTGCTGGGGTCAAAATCGCTCACTGCAACAGAGGTAGTTAATACCGCCATATATATAGCGTTAGATGCCACAGAGCTTGAAAAGTTTGTGGATGGCACCTATTTAAATTATGGTTTTTTGCTAAAAATGCAAACCGAAAGTAACGATGGTTATAATTATTATTCGTCCGAAAACACAACCGCAGACGAATACTCCCCCATGCTTCACGTTATTTACGAGATACCGAATTAGCAAAATTACTAACGCGTGTCAACAACGAGTAATGATTACATAACCGTCGGCTTCTTTGTATTGCGCGCCGTCAGCCTCGCCTATGCAATCAAATCCCTCCGCAAAAAACTAGCGCGTCTTGCGGCATTTCTTTTAGCAACTCAATTAATTTTGCTACCGCAATTTGATTTTTCTTTCATTCGCAATTCTCCTTGTCGAACTCATGAGTAGTGTTTGAGCCATCAATGGATTTTTCGTGAAATACGGTTCGCGCCCGTGAACACCTGATGAAATAATACGCAAAAACTGCCTATTGAAATTATGCCTAACAGGCAAACTTTCATGCGGCGTGAGTATCCCTATTTTATGAACTTCGCCCGCCTTCAAAAAAATAGCGGTTTTATAGGGGAACAGGTGAGATACGTGACCTATATCGCCATCGATACTTGTATTTGGATAAACCGCGTCCCAAACAGCGCAAGAATCATTCAGGTTATTCGACAATAAAATCCCAACATCACCGTCCAATGTTACGTTAGGTTTACCACCCCACTCACCACCACCACCCCAAGCGTATAATTTGTCAGGCTGGCGACCCGCCTCCGTGTGAAGTGCGCGGGAAGTTTTAGAACGCGCCCCGCGATGGGGCAAGCCTTTCGTAACGGGTGACTCGTCTATTGTCAGGAATCCAATTTCGCCTTTTTTGAAATATACAGAATTAATAATCTCGGCGTATGGGTTGAATTGTTGCGGAACAGAATTTGATTCACCTTGAACATAGGGCATCATCAAACACCGTAGACCTGAATATTCGGGGAACTCTATTTTTCCAATCATTGTTTTTAGCATGAATATTTCCTTTCGGGCGTATACCCGCGATGCTTTACAGACACGGCAGGAGAGAGACACGATGCCATGCCTCACTTGATATTTGTTTGCCAGAGTCGCTATTTTTTGGACGAATCCCGCCCTGTCCTTGTATGTTTTTTTGCTCGGTGGCTTCACAAACATCACCAAGATGCAAAAACACAAACAGCTCGGTCATTACCCAATAATTTTCTTGGCGACGATTCGGCTTGATTATATAACTCCATTAGCAATTCGCATTTTGGGCAGGTCATTCTACTCCTTCTTATTCGGGTCTTTGTGATACGGCATCCTTAACACGTCCGCATCCGGCGGGAAGGGGGTATCTGGAAACATTATCCTCCACAGCTCATAAGGCGCGTGACGCGCCGCCGCCAATTCGTCGAACTCATACAGGGATGTTTTGTTGAGTTCGGCGGCGATGGCTTGGAATACCGGCTTAAATGCCGCGCCCATATTTGGACGGTATGGTGCGGCGTCTTTTTTGTGTTTTCGTGTCATTTTTTGTCCAACGTTGGCGTTAGCGGCGGGGCGTTTTTGCAACGCAACCACTGACGCATAAACCGGTTGATTTAGAAACATCTGAGCCACACAGGGCGCAAGCCTCGTCCGCTGTACGCTTTGTTAGAAAGCGTTTGACGTTTACCAAGGTGACATCTTGCGGGCGGCTCAATTTATTCACGGTGCGAAAGCGTGAAAACTCATACATGTCGAGTTTTTTACCTTGGTAAATAATTACGCCTGTTTTTGTTTTTCTCATTTTGCAATTCGCTTTCTAACGGTTTGCGTTACTGGCGCAAAGCCTTTACGGATTTTGACGATTTATGGCGCACGCTGGCTTTGCGTCCAGTGCACGCTTTGTTCGGCGGCATTAAGTGCATTACAGATTAAGTTTGCGTCACCTTCTTCAAACGTTTCGCAAACAGACTCATATTGATTATCGTAATGTTCGCCACCTATCATTACTGGCTTTCTAGTATCAACCACTGTATAAGAAAAACAACAGTGACAAGATTGAGAACCTTCAACAACTTTGTAAATCATTTGATACCTGCTTTCTCAGCTGTCCGCCGAACGGTTGCTTTACTTGCTGGTGGGCTGGTGAGATAAATACTCAATGCCAGTACCAGGCTTGGGGGAAGATAAAGGCTCGGATGGCGGCAGAATCCCACCAGTCAAGTACAAGCCTTGTTCGGCGGCTTGACGGAGCGTGTCAACTGCATTGCGATACTGTACCCATTTTTCGCAATCGCGCACATTAGTTTCAAATGCTTGTATCAGACTTTGGAGAGCGTTTACTAATTCTTGTTCCATGATTACCTCTTTCTGTTGAGCCAACGCCGAACGGTTAGTTTTAGCGGCGCGGCTGTTCAGCGGCTAAATTGACACGATCAAAGGACATGTGGTGCAGGTCTCGCGCCGCGTCCGCTGCAAACAGTGTTAGGCGCTTATCTGTCAGCGCAAGACCTTCCCTGAAAAACTCAACTTGACTATCATTGCCTTTTTCGGAGTGATAGGTAATTGCAATCTCGTAATATGGACGAGCATTCTTAAGCTGGTACTCAGCCGCGCCCATGATGTTATTTTGCGAGATTGAACCTTTGAACGGGGTATCTAAATAAGCCATGTTTCACCTTTGCGATTGTCACGCCTAACGGTTTGCGTCAGCGGACGCTACGCCGATTGACTTTCAGAATTGGACGACGTTGGCGGCGTAGCGTCCGCCTGCACGCGGTGTTGGGCGCGTTTAAAGATGCGTATAAAGCCATTTCAATTTCTTTTGCCCGTTCTGCTGATAAGGGGGTGTAAATACGCTTCTCACATTCCGGGCAATCAAATGGCTTATCTAGGTCATGCCATTTTAGGTAGATAACACAACACACATCACAACCAAGACCCCAAACTTCACCCTTTCTATACATTTGGTTTTCTTCCATTATGTTCAACCTTCTGGGCAGCACCCAACGGTTTGCGTTAGCGGTTGGCAGGTTGCGCCAGACTCGCTAATTTTTCGGACGTGTCAGCCAATCCGCTGCACGCTGTGTTGGCAAGCCGTAAAAGTACATCGGCATGGCAGGGCTGGTCAAGCGGACACCAACACGCGAGGTCTTTACCACGTAAAGGTGCAAGCCATT
>Ga0073922_1000016_pt1 | contig 18122 bp, 17 predicted proteins | sample GWRWT2_2Sept14_FD_70955 | JGI IMG/M metagenome (GOLD analysis project Ga0073922, IMG submission 70955) | Sand microcosm microbial communities from a hyporheic zone in Columbia River, Washington, USA - GW-RW T2_23-Sept-14 | ecosystem: Engineered > Artificial ecosystem > Sand microcosm >...
CGGTAATGGACGCAGGCAATCCTATGCGCATATGCCAATGCCGCGCATGACCAATACTTATATGCTTTCCGGCAATATGAACCCGGCAGAAATCCTTGCATCGGTTAAAAACGGCATCTATGCGGTTTCGTTTGGGGGCGGGCAAGTGGATATAACCAGCGGTAAATTCGTTTTTACCTGCACCGAGGCCTATCGAATCGAAAATGGCAAGATCGGCGCGCCCGTAAAGGGGGCGACACTCATCGGCAGCGGCCCCGATGTGCTGAAGCGAGTCTCCATGATCGGCGATGATATGAAGCTGGACCCCGGTATCGGTACTTGCGGCAAAAGCGGGCAGGGTGTGCCGGTCGGTGTCGGGCAACCGACTTTGAGAATAGACGGCCTGACAGTGGGCGGCACGGCGGGCTAGCCGCCCTTATTCTGTTTCCAGAGAAATAACATAGAGTTGCCGGGGTGTTACCGGCAATAACTATGCGCAATATCACCCAATATGTTCTGGGGGGTGATTTTCGGCGCCGGAATCATTGCCGTTTGCCATGATCACAAAATTTTGATTAGTTCTTGGCGGTTTTGGCCGGTTTTTGTCCCTAAATTAACGCATTTGTGAGTTGGCCGTTTGGCTGTCTACGTGCCACAGTACGTCCTGGCCTCAAATAGCAACAATAAGAAGGACACGATCATGATCATGAAAAATATCCTTTTTGCGTCATCGCTAGCGGCTCTACTGTCATCAGCGGCGTTTGCCGGGGTGCCCCCGGAGGTTGCGGATCGTCTGGGCAAGGATCTGACGCCCATGGGCTCGCAGATGGCTGGCAACAAGGAGGGCACCATCCCCGAATGGACGGGCGGCCTGTCACAACCGCCTTCTAATGTCACTTACAAGATAGGCGACCGCCATCCCGACCCGTATGCGGATGACAAGATTCTTTTCACCATCACCGCGTCAAACATGGCGCAATACGAGAAAAATCTGGGCGATATGCCGAAGGCGATGTTCAAGGCCTATCCGGCAACCTACAAGATGAACGTCTATCAAACCCGCCGCACTTGCGCGCAGCCGGCTGGGGTGTATGAGGTGGTAAAGAAAAATGCGCTGAACAGCGTTGGTTCGCCAACCGGCGCCGGTTTTACGGGCGCGATACGTTCAACGGCGTTTCCGATTCCCAGCACCTCGCAGGAAGTCATGTGGAACCACAAGCTGAAATTCCGCAATTTCAAGGCGACCCGGCAGCTTGGATTTGCGGCGCCGACGCGCGGCGGCGATTTTACGCTCTATGTCGCGCAGGATGACGTCTATCAGATGTACGGCGATCCGGCGATCAGTGACGTGGCGCAGCTTAACAATATTTCGCTTAAATATATCTCCAACACGATCTCTCCGGCGCGTAGCGCGGGCAATGTGGTGCTGATTCACGAAACCATCAACGTCTCGGAGGGCGCGCGCAAGGCCTGGGTCTACAGCCCCGGTACCCGCCGCGTCCGCCGCGCGCCGAATATCGCTTATGACAACCCGCTGACAAACTCGGATGGCATGGACACCACCGATAATTTTGGCGGATATAACGGCGCCACGGATCGCTATGACTGGACCTATGTCGGCAGGCAGGAAGCCTATATGTCCAACAATAACTTCCGGTTTGCGCAGCGCGATCTGCAATATAAGGATATTCTGATCCCCGGCGGCCACATCAACATGGATTATCCGCGCTTCGAGTTGCAGCGCGCGCATATCCTGGAAGCGAAGGTGCGTCCGGAAACCCGCCATATCTATCCGCGGCGGCAATTCTGGCTTGAGGAAGACAGCTGGTTTGTGTTGCAAAACACCGCTTATGACGCGCGCGGCGACATCTGGCGCCTGCACGAACAGTTTGCGCAGACCTATTATGAAGTTCCGGTATGCGACCGCGTCGGCGCCGCCACCTATGATCTGAACGCGGGCCGTTATCTGGCGGGATCCCTGGTAAACCAGGAGCAGCAGATCAACTGGAATGCGGATGAGCTGTCCGAGGACCGCTATACGCCTGACGCTATCCGCCGGCTGGGCGTTCGTTAAGCCGCTAACGGCTTGGCCATATAGCAAGCGGGCCGCATTTTTGCGGCCCGTTTTTTTTTGCATTTCAGGATTTGAATTCGAATAACGAGCTGGGGAATAAACGGGTTCACAGCGTAATGTGCGCCTGGAGCCATTAATTATAGAAAGGCTCAGACTATTCTTTCCTCGCATTTCTAACTTCGATCACGAAATGTTTATCATGTTGTCCCGCGTTATCCCGATTTATTGAATTGAATTAACCTTGGCATTAGTGGACTGTCGCCCCAACTCTCCGGCTCGATCAGTTCAAGTAATGAAAGGATAAGATCACGATGAAGAAGAAGAAGATTCTGCTTGCGGTGTCACTGGCGGCGCTGCTTTCAACAACAGCTTTCGCGGGGGTTCCCCCGGAGGTTGCGGACCGGCTGGGCAAAGACCTGACCCCCATGGGTTCTCAGAAATCTGGAAACAAAGAGGGCACCATTCCCGAATGGACCGGCGGCCTTCAGCAACCCCCCGCCAATGTCACCTATAAAATTGGCGACCGCCATCCGGACCCATATGCGGACGACAAGATCCTGTTTACGATCACCGCATCGAATATGGCGCAATACCAGAAGAATTTGAGTGAAATGCCGCTGGCCATGTTCAAGGCCTATCCGGACAGTTTCAAGATGAACGTGTATCAGACACGGCGCAGCTGCGCACAACCGGCTGCCGTTTATGAGGTTGTGAAAAACAATGCGCTGAATAGTGTTGAATCACCCGATGGCGCGGGTCTTGCCGGTGCAATCCGTTCAACCGCCTTTCCGGTGCCGAGCGTTACCCAGGAATTGATCTGGAATCACCGTCTGAAGTTCCGCAATTTCAAGGCCACCCGTCAATTGGTGTTTGCGGCGCCAACGCGCAGCGGCGACTTCACACATTATGTCGCCCAGGATGAAATCCTTCAGCATTATAGTGATCCTTCGAAGAAAGATGTGTCGGAGCTCAACAATATCTCTTTGAAGTTCATTTCCAACACGATCTCCCCAGCGCGCAGCGCCGGCAATGTGGTTCTGATTCACGAAACCATCAATATTGCTGAAGGCCGCCGCAAGGCCTGGGTTTACAGCCCCGGCACCCGCCGCGTGCGCCGCGCCCCGAATATCGCCTATGATAATCCTGGCACCAATTCGGATGGTCTCCAGACCACTGATTCCTTTGGCGGCTTTAATGGCGCCACAGACCGTTACGACTGGACCTATATCGGCCGGCAGGAAACCTATATGTCATCCAACAGTTACCGGCTGGCGCAGCGTGACCTGCAGTACAAGGATATCTTTATAGCGGGACCGCATATCAATCAGGATCTGCCGCGTTATGAATTGCAGCGCGCGCATGTGTTTGAGGCCAATGTCCGTCCGGAAACCCGCCATATCTATCCCAAGCGCAAGTTCTGGATGGAAGAAGATAGCTGGTTTATCCTTCAGACCAGCGCCTATGACGCCCGCGGTGAAATGTGGCGTGTGCAGGAACAGTTTGCGCAAACCTACTATGAAGTCCCGGTTTGCGACCGTGTGGGTGCGGTTTCGTATGACCTGAACGCTGGACGTTATCTGGTTGACAGTTTCATCAATCAGGAGCCGCAGATTAGCTGGTTCGCTGACGAACTGCAGGATGACCGTTATACACCGGACTCAATCCGCCGGCTGGGCGTTCGTTGAGACGCATTACGCTCTGAACAAAAAACGGGCCGCCCTGGGCGGCCCGTTTTATTTCCGGTCAGCGTTTAACCTGAGAAGCCAGGATTTTTCTCAGCCTCGGCGTAAATGGCGGGCGCATGAAACGGCCAAGGTCGAAACGGCGGCCATTTTCAAAAACTGCCTTGGCATGACTGAAATTTTTAAATCCGTCATGGCCATGATAGGCGCCCATGCCGCTGGCGCCGACGCCGCCAAAAGGAAGGTCTTCCTGGGCAACATGCATCATGACATCATTTATGGCGGCGCCCCCGGAGGTGGTGCGATTCAGTACCTGCCGTTTTTCCGCCTCGTCTTCGCCAAAATAGTATAAAGCCAGCGGGCGGGGATGGGCATTGACATAGTCAATGACTTCGTCAATCCGGGCATAGCTTTTAACCATCAAAAGCGGCCCGAATATTTCTTCCTGCGCAATCTTCATATCCTCTGTAACATTGAGCAGAAGTGTTGGCGGAATTTTATGGGCTGGCTGCTGGGAAAAATCCTCATTGGCGGGATTGATCTCAACAATTTTGGCGCCTTTTGATCTGGCGTCCGTAATATAGCCCTGTAACCGGTCATAATGACGCTGATTGATCACCGATGTGTAGTCGGGATTATCTTTCAGCTTTGGATACATTGTGGCGACAGATTTCTGCGCGGAAGCGACGAACGACACTTCCTGGCCGTTTGGCACATACACATAGTCCGGTGCCAGGCATATCTGTCCGGCATTCATCATCTTGCCGTTCATGATGCGATCACTGGCGATTTGCATGCTGGCCGACCTGCCGATAATCGTGGGCGATTTGCCGCCGAGTTCAAGTGTTACAGGCACAAGATTTTCAGCAGCGGCCCGCATGATATGTTTGCCGACGCTGGTCGCGCCGATAAAAATGATATGATCAAAGGGCAGGGCGCTGAACGCCTGTCCAATCTCCGGGCCGCCAGTGAATACCGCAGCTTCGCTTTCATCAAAAGCCTTGGCAAACATGCGCGCCATTAATTCGGAGGTGCGCGGCGTAAATTCCGATGGCTTCATCATCACCCGGTTGCCTGCGGAGAAAATGCCAGCCAGTGGCGAAAAGGTCATCGCAAGGGGAAAGTTCCATGGCGTGATCAGGCCGACGGTTCCCAGCGGCTGATATTCAACCCGGGAATTTCCGCCGGCCAGATTGAAGGGAAACTGGGTACTGCGCTTTTCCGGGCGCATCCATTTGCGCAGCTGTTTCTTTGCCTCTTTTAATCCGCCAAGACATCCTACCACGTCTGACATGAGCGATTGATCTGTACTGCGATGCCCAAAATCCGCACTTAACGCGGCGCAGATTTCGTCCTGATATGCAACGATCAGCCCAATGGCGCGGTTAATCCGGTCAATGCGCAATTCAGCGCTTGGCGCACCCTCACTTATATGGGCCAGTTTCTGCCGCTCCAGCACCGCCTGCATCCGGTTCAGCGCCTTCGCGTGGCTGTCACTTGAGTTTTCCTGAGCGAGGCTCATTTTCATTTCTCCTGAGGTGGGATCGAGTCTGGGGCCTTTATTGATCAATCTATCATTTTGACGAGCTCCAGCAAGCGCCTAGCAGTAATAGTATAGAATAAAACCAATTTCAGGCTGCATTTCAGCCACGCAGTGAATGAGATGTTAATAATTCCCGTTAATAACGGGCTGTAGCTTCACACATAATAGCAGGCCAGCAGAGGAGAATCCTGGTGCAACAAGAGTCCAGGGGGCGACGCCTAGCTGATCACGCCGATACCGCCATGCTGTTGATGGACGCATATGGCATTGATCCCACCCCAGGTAATTACCGGCTTTGGTTCACCTATGCTTCCGGCACAAACAAAAAGCTCATTCAGACTGTTGATATCCTGCTATCAAACAAACGCGACATCAGTAACGCCGTTTGCGAAGATCTGTATTACCGGTTTTTCCAGAGCATGGATGAAGCAGAGCAAATGGCCAGCGTGACGTCTGTGATTGAACAAAAACTTGAACGCCTGGCAACCAGTCTTGCGGAAGCAGGCATGGATACCTCATATTTTGGCAATACACTTTACAATGCTTCTTCTGTGCTTGAGGAGAAACCGCAAGTCGAGGAAAATCTTCGATCGATTATAAACATTCTGATTACTGCCACCAAACAAATGGAACAGAGAAATAAAAACCTGGAGAATTATCTGCATCGCTCCAGCGAGCAAATGGTCGAGCTGCAAAGTAATCTTGAGGCGATTCGCACCGATTCTATTACTGACAAGCTAACAGGTATTGGTAATCGCCGGGCTTTTGACAATATGTTCCGTCAAAATGCGATCGACAGCATGGAATTGGGTAACGACCTTTGTCTGTTATTGCTGGATATTGATCATTTCAAATTATTCAATGACACCCATGGTCATTCCATAGGAGATCAGGTGATTCGAATGGTCGCATCTACGTTGAATCAGACTGTAGGGGAGAAGGGCTATTGCGCCAGATTTGGGGGTGAAGAATTTACTGTCTTATTGCCGGATCACGATATGACCCAGGCAACCATAATAGCCAATGACATTCTAAAGGTAATATCGCAACGCGAGATCGCCAAAAGAACCGGTGGTGAAATCATACGCGGCGTTACGGTTTCCATTGGCGTCGCGCAGTTTCACCATGGGGAACCAATAGCGTTACTTTTGGAGCGTGCCGATGCAGGGCTTTACGCCGCCAAACAGACCGGCCGCAACCGCGTTGTCTGTGAAAATGAATTGTTGCAAATGCAACAAGAATACAAAACAGCATTGCTGTTCACTATCTGAGTCTAAAAAATAACTTGTCTTTTCTGGCCTTTACTGTTCAGAGACATGAAAATATGCTTAACTCATTGTGTTCAAACAGCGATGGGACAGAAAGCTATGGCGTATCAGCATATCCTGTTCACCAGATCTGAATCTGTTGGCCATATTTCGTTTAATTCTCCAAGCACTCTTAACGCCCTGACCCGCAGCATGCTGCATGAATTTGAGGCGGCGCTGGATAGTTGCGTGGCGCCTGAAGCAGGCATTCGCTGTCTGCTGCTGACGGGGGAGGGGCGGGGATTTTCATCCGGTATGAATTTATCCGATCCGGGCGGGCCCAAGCTGGCCCAACCGGATGCGGGCCAGGTTCTGGACGAAATTTTCAATGGGCTCTTGTTGAAACTGCGGGATCTGGAAATTCCTATTGTCGTGGGTTTGCAGGGCGCAACGGCCGGGATCACCATGAGCGTGGCGTTGATGGGCGATATCATTCTGGCGGCGCGGTCGGCTTATTTTTTACAGCCTTTTGCAAATATTGGCCTGATTCCCGATGGCGGCGCGACATGGCTGTTGCCGCGCATGCTGGGCAAGGCGCGGGCATTCGAACTGTCGCTGCTGGGCGAACGCCTGTCTGCGGAAAAGGCGTTGGAATGGGGGCTGATCAATGCCGTGCATGAAGATGACGGGCTGCGTGACGCGGCCATCGCAATGGCGCACCGGCTGGCGCAAGGGCCAACGCGCGCCTATGCGCTGACCCGGAAAGCGTTCTGGGAGGGTTTTGATAATTCGTACCAGGAACAATTGCTGGTCGAACGCATGTATCAGCGCACGGCCAGCAGAACGGATGATGCAAAAGGCGCCGTTCGCGCCTTTTTAAACAAGCAACCCCCCAAATTCACCGGTCAGTAGGAGGCGCTATTTCATGTCACTGCGCAATACAGAGAATAGTTACGGGCTGGCAGCCAAGGCGTTGCACTGGGGCGTTGCGTTATTGATATTTTCTCTGCTGGCGATTGGCTGGTATATGGGTGATCTGCCGCGCGGCCTGGAAAAATTCAGATATGTTGAATTGCATAAGTCACTTGGATTGACGGTGCTGCTGCTGATGGTGGCGCGCGTTTTGTGGCGGGCCTTCAACCCGCCGCCGCCATTACCGGCGGATTTGCCGGGATGGGAACAATATCTCGCCAAACTTGCGCATTGGGCGATCTATGCGGCCATTTTTTTACAAGTGGCCATTGGCATGGGGCTGGTCTGGACGGCTAATTCACCGCTTACATTTTTTGGATTGTTCGTTTTGCCCAGTCCTCTTGCCCCTGATCATGATCTGCATGAATTGGGCGAAACACTGCACGAATTACTTGCCAGGGTCATCGCCTTGCTGCTGCTGCTGCATATCGGGGCTGCATTGCGGCATCATTTCATCCTGAAGAATAATATTTTGCGGCGTATGCTGATGATTGCGATGATGATTGGCGTGGTGTCCATTTCCGGGCAAGCCAGGGCAGGCACCTGGAATATTTTACCGTCAAGTCAGCTGCTGTTCCATTTTAAACAAAGCGGCGCATCCTTTTCCGGCAGGTTTGAACGCTTTGACGCGCGCATCGAATTTGATGAAAAAAATCCTGAAAATGGCCGTATTGATGTGATGATTGATGTGGCAAGCCTGGATACGCAAAATGCGGAACGGGACGGTATGCTGCGTTCTGAGGAGCTGTTTGATACCGGGAAATATCCGCAGGCCGAATTTAAAGCGGATAAAATCCGCGTGACCGCGCCCGACAAATATGAGGCGGAAGGCATTCTGACGATACGTGACATTTCTTTGCCGGTTATGTTGCCGTTTTCACTGCAAATTACCGCCGCGCCGGACGATGGGGATGTGCTTGCTGCGGCAACGGGTATCACCGCCATTTCCCGGCGCGATTTTGGTCTGGCGCGCGGACAGTGGGAAAGCATGGACATTGTGGCGGACGAAGTGCAGATAGAAATCAAAATTGACGCAACAAGGCAGCCTTAACCAGAGCTTGAAACCAACGGGGAGAGAACGGCATGCGTGACATGAAAACGGATATTGTAATCGGCGGAGTGATATTTGCCCTGGCGGCGCTGGCGCAGCCAGCGCAAGCGGCGGAAAAATTTCTTCTGGACCCAACGCATGCCAGTATTTTGTTTGGGGTTTCGCATCTTGGTTTTTCCAAAACCTTCGGGCGCTTCAATACTATGGAGGGCGCCTTTACATTGGATGCGGATGCGCCGGAAAAATCATCGGTGGTTGTGACCATTGACGCAGCCAGTCTAGACACCAATCACGCAAAACGTGATGAGCATCTGCGCGGCGGCGATTTTTTCGATGTTACCAAATATCCCACGCTTATCTATAAAAGCACATCCGTGAAGCAGACAGGCGAGAAGACGGCAATCGTCACGGGTGATTTGACGATGCATGGGGTGACAAAACCAGTTCCGCTTGATGTGACACTGGTGAATGCCGGGCCAAACCCGATGGACCCCACGAAAACCAAAATTGTGGCCGGTTTTTCCGCGCGCGGCACATTAAAGCGTTCGGAATTCGGCATGGCTTATGGCACGCCGCTTCTGGGGGATGATGTCGAAATCATCATAGAAGTGGATGCGATAAAGCAGCCGTAAGAAATTATTTTTTCTTCCGGCGGCGTGCGGGACTTTGCTTTGCGCCGCGTTGTGCGGCGGCAAAGGCCTGCCTTGCCCATTCGGACAATTCGTCCGGATCGTCGTACAATGCTTCCGGGATTGGGTAATAGGACATGGCCACGGTGCGGCCGCCCTTGCGTTCATACAGAAACGGCCCCTGACCGGCGCCTTCAAAAGCCGCACGATTAAAATCGTCCACTTTCAGATATATCTGATCCTCAATGATCAGCCCGAACATCAGATCATCGCGGAAAATGCCTGCGCCGCCAAACATGCCGCGGATGCGGATGCCGCCAAGTGCGGTGAATAATTCGCGCACATATTCGCGATAATTTTCGCTGACGGCCATTACCGGTGTCAGCTGACGCGGAAGGATTCACCGCAGCCGCAAGTGTCCACCGCGTTCGGATTTTTGAACACAAAGCCGGATTCGAATTTATCCATTTTATAATCCATCTCGGTGCCGATCAGAAACAGTACGGCCTTTGGATCAATCAGAATGGTAACATCCTTGTCTTCGACCTTTTCATCCAGCGGGTTCAGTTCCGACGCATATTCCATTGCATAGGACATGCCCGCGCATCCCGTGTTTTTAACGCTGATACGCACGCCGACATATTTGCCATCGGCGCGCGCCATTATTTCTTTAACACGGCTGGCGGCGGCATCGCTCAAGGTAATGGCTTTCGGGCGCGCGCGCGGGGGCTTGCCGGAACTGCTGCGGGTCATTTCAATCGCCATTACTGTTCTCCGTGTTCAAAACATATCCAGCGCAACTTGCGCTTCGTCCGACATGCGTGACTTATCCCAGGGCGGGTCGAACACCATATTCACTTCACATCCACGCACACCGGAAACCTGAATGACCGCATCACGCACCCAAATTGGCATTTCACCGGCAACCGGGCAGGCGGGCGCGGTCAAGGTCATGTCAATATCGACCATGCCCTGTTCATTGATATCCAGGCGGTAAATCAGCCCAAGCTCATAGATATCAACAGGAATTTCCGGATCATAAACCGTTTTGATGGCGGCGACGACGGGATCGTGCAGCAGATGCGGGTCAACAGATGCTGACGCATCCGCGCCAGTTTCTGCATTCGCCTTTACCGTTTCCTGTTCCATATCCATTTTACGTACCTGTTTCGTCTAACCGAATAATTTGCGGCAATTTTCGAGTGCGCGCACCAGAATATCGACCTCTTCAATTGTATTATATAAAGCAAACGAGGCCCGCGCGGTTGCGGTAACGCCAAGATGCCGCATCAGCGGTTCCGCGCAATGCTGGCCCGAGCGCACCGCAACGCCGGATTGATCAATGATCGTGGCGATATCATGCGGATGAATGCCGTCAATGCCAAATGACAGGATTGCGCCCTTTTCGCGCGCCTGGCCATATATGGTAAGCTGATTGATCTCCGACAAGCGCCCGGTGGCGTAATCCAGCAATGATTTTTCATGCGCAGCGACGGCTGCGCGATCCAGCGATTGCACGAAATCAATCGCCGCGCCCAGGCCGATAGCCTGCACGATAGGCATGGTGCCCGCTTCAAAACGGAAGGGCGGGTCGGCATAGGTCACAGTGTTCTGGGTGACCTGGCTGATCATCTCGCCGCCCCCAAGAAAAGGCGGCATGGCGCCCAGATGCGCCGCCTTGCCATACAATACGCCAATGCCGGTTGGCCCATAAAGTTTGTGACCGGTAAAGGCGTAAAAATCGCAATCCAGATCCTGCACGTCAACAGGCAGATGGGGCACCGCCTGGCTGCCATCAACCATCACCGGCACACCCTGCGCATGGGCCAGCCGGATTATTTCCTTAACCGGCGTCACCGTGCCCAGTACGTTGGACACATGGGTTATGGTCACCAGTTTTGTGCGCGGCGATAACAGCTTTTCAAATTCATCCAGTTGCAATTCGCCGCGCCCGTCCACTGGAATCCATTTCAGTACGGCGCCTTTATCTGCGCGCAAAAAATGCCAGGGGACAATGTTGGAATGATGTTCCATCACGGAAAGGATGATTTCATCGCCTTGCGTGACGCGCGGACGGGCAAAGCTCGACGCCACAAGATTAAGCGCAGAGGTTGCATTGCTGGTAAAAATTATTTCCGATGTTTCACGCGCATTCAAAAATCCGCGCACACTTTCCCGCGCCGCTTCATATTTTTCTGTGGCCAGCATACTGAGATAATGTGCGCCGCGGTGAATATTGGCGTAACTGGTGCGATAGCTGTTATCCAGCGCATGCAGTACCGTTTCCGGTTTTTGCGCCGATGCGGCATTATCGAAATAAACCAGCGGCTTGCCGTTCGCCTGGGTTTGCAGAATTGGAAATTGCGCGCGGGCATGCGCCACGTCGAACCCGGCGGCCGCTTTATCCGGGCGGTTTTTTACGGGCTCAGACATTTTCAGTCACCATGACCTGCGCCAGGCGCGCATCAATTGCGGCCTGGATGTTTTGCTGAATTTGCGCCGCAGGCAGCGCTTCGCCGCCCTGTATCTGCGCCACGGCATCGCCAAGAAATGCACCGGTCAGCAAGGCCCGCGCCTGCGCCGCTTCTATCCCGCGCGCGCGCAGATAAAACAGCGCCGCTTCATCCAGTTGCCCAACCGACGCGCCATGTGCGCATTTCACATCATCCGCAAAAATCTCCAGTTCCGGTTTGGAATTTTGCACGGCATGCGGCGATAACAGCATGGCTTTGATCTGCTGCGTGGCATCGGTGCGCTGGGCGGGTTTCGCCACCCGGATCAGGCCCTGAAATATGCCACGGGTTTTACCATCCAGGACGGAGCGAAACATTTGCCGGCTGTTGCTCGCCGGTGCGAGATGGTTCATGACGCAGGTTATGTCACCATTCTGCGATCCGTTCAGAATGCTGACGCCGTTAAGGTTGCATTGCGCATCACTGCCCGCGATTTCCACATGCGTTTCCAGGCGCGAAAGGCGTGCGCCGCAGGTCAAGGTAAAGCCGTCATAATGTGTCTGTGCGTCCTGCCGGATATTCAGAAAATAAAAATGCAGCGCGTTCCGGCTTTCCGCCTGGTCGCGGTAATGGGCCAGCCGCGCGCGCGGGCCAAGTTGAACATCACTCGCGCTATTGACAAAATAATCCGCCCCTGCCGGGCCATAATGCGTTTCCAGCAGCGTTGCGGATGCGCGCGGTTCAAGCACAATGAGATTGCGGATCTGCGCATTGGCGGTATTGAAAAAAACCAGATGCAGAGGTTTTGCAACCTGTATATCCGCCGCAATACGAATATAGGCGCCATCATTCAACAGCGCGGTATTAAGCGCCAGGAAGGGAGAGCCGGCGCAATCGCCCAACTGGTCTGCCAGTGATTCATCCTGTTGCAATGCGGTGCGCAAAGATTGCGCACAGACACCCGGGGGCAGATCGCTTGCGGATGTTTGCAATTCACCGTTCACAAAAAACATCCGCCAGGCATCAAGCCCTGCAAATGGCCCATCCATTTTTGCAGGTTCGGCCGGGAACTTCACAGCGGCAGGAGACGGTTCACGCAATAGCGATAAATCCGTCCATCGCCAGGCTTCATCCTGCCGCGCCGGGAACCCTTTTTCCGAGAAATGTTGGGCCGCATTACGACGTAAGGCGCGAAGGCGCGGCGAAAGCGATGTCAGCCCGGCCTCCTGCGCTTTCACCATATCCAGCAGCGCATGCTCCAATGTTGCGATTTCAGCCATTGACTGCTTCACCATAACCTTCGCGGTCCAGTTCATGCGCCAGTTCCTTGCCGCCGCTGCGCTGAATTTTACCCTTGGCCAGCACATGCACGAAGTCCGGTACAATATGATCCAGCAGCCGCTGATAATGCGTGATGACAATCATCGCGCGATCCGGCGCACGCAATGCGGTGACGCCATCGCCAACCAGACGCAGCGCATCAACATCAAGACCGGAATCCGTTTCATCCAGAACAGCCAGCCGGGGTTGTAAAACCGCCATCTGTAAAATTTCGCAGCGTTTTTTTTCGCCGCCGGAAAACCCCGTATTAACCGGGCGTTTCAGCATGTCGGCGGAAATTTTCAGTTTACCCGCCTCGCGCTGCACCAGCTTCATGACGCCCATCGCGTCCAATTCTTCTTCGCCGCGCGTTTTGCGCTGCGCATTTATTGCATGTTTCAAGAAGGTCATGGTCGCAACGCCGGGTATTTCCACCGGATATTGGAAGCCAAGAAAAATTCCTTTCGCTGCGCGCGCCTCGGGCAGCATGGCGGTAAGGTCTTCGTCAAAATAGCTTATACTGCCCTGTGTAATTTCATATCCGGGGCGGCCAGCCAGAATATAGGACAATGTGCTTTTGCCGGAACCGTTAGGCCCCATAATGGCATGCACCTCGCCTGAATTTACAACCAGATCAATACCGCGCAGAATTTCCTGCCCGCCGGCCGACACATGCAGATTTCTGATTTCCAGTATAAGCTTGCTCATTTTACCCGACACTGCCTTCTAAACTTACACCGACCAGTTTTTGCGCTTCGACGGCAAATTCCATTGGCAGATGCTGTAACACTTCACGGCAAAAACCATTGACCAGCAGCGCCACCGCGCTTTCCGCATCCAGGCCGCGCTGACGGCAATAGAATAACTGGTCTTCGCTCAGTTTTGACGTGGTCGCTTCATGTTCCACCTGGGCCGTGGGATTGCGCACCTCAATATAGGGAATGGTGTGCGCACCGCATTTGTCGCCTATCAGCAGCGAGTCGCACTGTGTGTGGTTACGCGCGCCTTCCGCTTTGGGATGTATACTGACCAATCCGCGATAGGTGGACTGGCTGGCGCCCGCTGAAATGCCTTTGGCCACGATGCGGCTGGTCGTGTTGCGCCCGAGATGGATCATCTTGGTGCCGGTATCGGCCTGCTGATGATTGTTGGTAATGGCGATGGAGTAAAATTCACCCGTCGAATTATCGCCTTGCAGAATGCAGCTTGGATATTTCCAGGTAATGGCCGATCCGGTTTCCACCTGAGTCCAGGATATTTTTGAATTGCGCCCGCGGCAGATACCGCGCTTGGTGACGAAATTATAAATCCCGCCGCGCCCATCCTTGTCGCCCGGATACCAGTTTTGCACGGTCGAATATTTGATTTCCGCATCGTCCAGTGCCACTAGCTCCACCACTGCGGCGTGCAACTGGTTTTCATCGCGCATGGGCGCGGTGCAACCTTCCAGATAGCTGACATAGGAACCTTCGCCGGCAATGATCAGCGTGCGCTCAAACTGCCCGGTATTGGCCGCATTGATACGGAAATAGGTGGACAGCTCCATCGGGCAACGCACGCCGGGCGGGATATAGACAAAAGTGCCATCGCTGAACACGGCGGAATTAAGCGTAGCGTGAAAATTATCCGCATAAGGAACAACTGACCCCAGATATTTTTTTATCATTTCCGGGTGGTCCTGCACTGCCTCGGATATGGAACAGAAAATCACGCCTGCTTCACGCAGCCTTTCCTTGAAGGTGGTGACGACCGAAACACTGTCAAACACGGCATCAACAGCCACGCCTGCCAGCAGCAGACGTTCGTTCAACGGGATGCCCAGCTTTTCATAGGTGCGCAGCAGTTCGGGATCCACTTCGTCCAGTGTTTTGGGGCGCGAACCAAACCCCTTGGGGGCGGCGTAATAATAGGCGTCCTGATAATCAATCTGCGGAAAGTTGACTTTGGCCCAGCCTGGCTCTTTCATGGTCAGCCAGCGGCGATAAGCGCGCAAGCGCCATTCCAGCATCCATTCCGGTTCGCCTTTTTTGTCGGAAATGAAGCGGACAATATCCTCGTTCAACCCTTTGGGGGCATATTCCGATTCAATGCCGGTCACGAAACCATGCTTATAGGTTTCACTGGCTTCAGCAACAGTCCGGATAGTTTCTGGCAGCGCACTCATACTGGTACCTCAACTCGCCTGACGCATAGATAGGCGCCCGGCGATCATTTTCCAAACGGATAGAAAAGTTTCCACATCCTGTTGCCGGCTGGCCCAGCCAAGACTGATGCGAATGGCCGATTCCGCGAGCGCCGCAGCAACTCCCATGGAAGTCAGCACCGCCGGGCGCGCCACCTTTCCGGATGAACAGGCGGCGCCCGCGCTGACGGCTACACCCGCCAGATCAAGGTTCATGACCAGAGTGGCTGCTTCTATGCCGGGAAGGGCAAAACAACTCGTATTGGGCAGGCGCTGCTGGCCGCGCCCAAAAAATACAGCCTGCGGTGTCAGCGATTGCACAGCGTTTTCCAGCATGTCGCGTAATGCCGCGATCTGATTATTTTCTGTGCAGGCGGTATTATATGCAAGTTGGGCCGCCATGCCAAAGCCCGCCAGCGCCGCCACATTTTCTGTGCCGGCGCGATAGCCGCGCTCCTGCCCGCCGCCGTATATCTGGGAAACAAGCGGCAGACCATTACGCACAATCAGTGCGCCAACGCCCTGCGGCCCGCCAAACTTATGCGCTGACAGAGACAGAAAATCGGCGCCCAGCGCGGAGCAATCCACCGGAATTTTTCCAACTGCCTGCACTGCGTCACAATGCAGCAAGGCGCCATGCGCATGGGCGATTTGCGCGGCCTGGGCGACAGGCTGGACGATTCCGGTTTCGTTATTGGCCAGCATCAGGCTGACCAGTGCGGGCTGAGCGGATTTACCCAGCAGGGCGTCCAATGCTTCCAGATCAGCAATGCCTGTCCGCAAAACGGGAAGCAGCGTGCTTTTTGCGGGCGCGGCGCGGATGACGGAATCATGCTCGATGGCCGATATATATACATGTTCCGCCGCAACCCCGCGCAATGCCAGATTATTGGCTTCGGTGCCGCCGCTGGTGAAAATGACCTCTTCCGGCCTGGCGCCCACCAGACGCGCAACCGCATAGCGCGCCGTTTCAATGCGCGCGCGGGCCTGCCGGCCGAAATGATGAATACTGGATGCATTGCCATGATAGTGCAGGGCTTCGGTCATGGCCTGCACGATCTCCGGCCGGACCGGCGCGGTGGCATTATAGTCCATATAGATGGGCTGGGCTGGGTTCATGGCATGGCTACTCGGCTACAGCGGTCAGACTATCCGCACCGGGTTGGGCGCGCCCCGAATTCGTCGGCATGGATAGGCCCAGGCCCAAAACCCGTTTCAGTACGACATCCTCCAGCGACACCGAGTTGAGATAGATATGAATCTGCCGTCCTAATTCTTCCCAGAGATCATGGGTCATGCAGCGGCTATTGTGGATCGTGCAGCCCTTTGAAGAACCGGTCTGACAGCGCGTCGTTTTGATCGGCTCATCCACGGCCAGAATGATGTCTGAAATCCGGATCTGGTCCATTGGATTGGCCAGCCGGTACCCGCCGCCGGGGCCGCGCACACTATGCACGATGCCCCCCTGACGCAGTTTCGCAAAAAGCTGTTCCAGATAGGACAGGGATATGCCCTGGCGCGCGGCAATATCGGCCAGTGTCACAGGCCGTATATTGGCCTCACTCGCCAAATCCACCATAGCCATGACGGCATACCGCCCACGCGTGCTTAATCTCACAGATTGGACCCTTTTATGTGGTGTTGGGGCTCAAATGCAGATTTTTCTGCCAATTTCAGGTTCGCATATGATATGACCACGCACCGCAATGGTTCAGTGCAGCGCATTAACATTTACCAGTTTTAAACATCCTACTAAAAAAGTCAAGAATTAGGTGCATTCTGTATATAAGGCATTGATTTTTAAAGAAGTAATACCCACTTATCCTATCTTGGAACTGCCTGAAACAGACTTGATGAAAGGAAACGGAAAAGATGTCTGAAATCTTTTTCAATGGCCCCGCCGGCCGCATTGAAGGCCGTTATTACCCCGCTAACCGGGCCAATGCACCTATAGCGTTGATTTTGCACCCGCATCCGCTCTATGGCGGCTCCATGCAGAACAAGGTGGTGCATCAGGTTGGGCAGATCTTTCAAAAACACGAATTTTCCGTCCTGCGTTTCAATTTCAGGGGCGTTGGCCGCAGCACCGGTGAATATGATCACGGCCTGGGCGAACTGTCCGATGCCGCATCGGCGCTGGATTGGCTGCAACAAATTAACGAAAATGCGCCGCAATGCTGGATTGCGGGGTTTTCGTTCGGAGCGTGGATCGCCATGCAGTTGCTGATGCGCCGTCCTGAAATTTCCGGTTTCATCAGCATTGCGCCGCCTGCCAATAATTATGATTTTGCATTTCTGGCGCCGTGCCCTGTGTCCGGGGCAATCATTCACGGCACGGCCGACCAGGTGGTGCCTACCGAGGCCGTGGACAGGCTGGTCAATAAATTGTCATCCCAGAAAAATATCCAGATTGACTATCTGAAGGTCAAAGGCGCCAATCATTTTTTCGAGGCTAATATTCCTGAACTCAGCAAGCAGGTCAGCGATTATTTACAGCGCCAGGTTGCATTGCTCGACGCGCGCATGACGGCAGCTTAGAGCAATTTTCATGCGCTGCGCGCCAGCACACCGCCCTCCAGCGGGGCCGGAACGCCGGTAGTCATGGGCAGACTGAGCGGCAGCTTCCGCAGATGACGCACAGCCAGGAAGGCGAAGGCTTCTGCTTCCAGTGCGTCACCGCGCCAGCCGGCTTCTTCTGCCGTTGATATGTCTGCGCCCAACTGGCTGCGCAACATCTGCATCAGCACCGGATTATGGCGGCCCCCGCCGCACACGATCCAGCGCACCGGCCTTTCCGGCATATGTGCAATAGCGGCACGCACCGTGGCGGCCGTAAAGGCGGTCAGTGTCGCCGCCCCGTCCGCAGGTGAGAGTTTTTCGGCCAGAGCAAGATCAAAGGACAAGCGGTCCAGGCTTTTTGGCGGTGGCGCAATCAGATAGGGCGCCCGCATAAGTGCGTTAAGAATATTGCTGTCCACCCGCCCCTGTGC
>Ga0073922_1000017_pt1 | contig 17743 bp, 14 predicted proteins | sample GWRWT2_2Sept14_FD_70955 | JGI IMG/M metagenome (GOLD analysis project Ga0073922, IMG submission 70955) | Sand microcosm microbial communities from a hyporheic zone in Columbia River, Washington, USA - GW-RW T2_23-Sept-14 | ecosystem: Engineered > Artificial ecosystem > Sand microcosm >...
AGGTTCTATTGGTCAAGCTATCAATAGTGGAACATTAATATTATATGTTAATACTACTGCAACAAATTTAGTTATTAATATACCAGCAGGAACAGGACCTGTAAATGGTTTTGCTACATTATTAGCATCTGCATTAGGAACAACAATAACGATATATAGTAGATTAACTATATTAGCTACATCATCAAATGGAAATTGGAATCATTCATCTGCAACATTAAAAATATTTCAATAATATATATATTTTTTTTATACATAAAATATATATGAATATTTATACTTTTTCAATAACAGCTAATTTTTATAATACAATTAATTTGGATAATTTTAATTTGAGAATGTCACATATATATCCAGAATTATATAATATAGTAGATAATATAAATGTAAATGATGATGTAATTACTATAATATTTCAAATTGAACTTAATGATATAGAACAAAATAAATTATATACGTTTATAAATGAATATGATCCAAAATATAATTTTAATAATAAAATATTATTAATAAATAAATCAACTAATTTAAAATATTATTATAAATTAACTTCTTTTTTGATTAAGAAAAAACATGAAGAAAAAATATTTTATATAAAATTATTATCAAATATGGAACCAAGTAACACAGGATATAAAGTAAAATTATTTAATTTAACAAATAATAATATAATATATGAAAATGAGTTTATAAATTCAATGGAACAAATAAATGTTTTAAGAGATTTTATAAATTTACCAGATAATGAATCTATAATAGAATTACATGTTAAATCAAATTTAGAAAATAAAAATGTATATATAAAATCATTAACAATTGAATATATTACTTAGAATATCTATATTTATAATATAATGAGTACAAAAAGTTATAGTTCTACTGCATTTATTAAAAATAAAGGAATTTTTTGCAAAAGACTTAAAAATGAAATTAGTATTAGTCTTCCAACAATTATAGATGTTGTTTATAATAAATTTAATGTTATATTAACATTTAGTAATAATTTATCTGTTGAAAATATTAATACTCTTAACACCATTATTTCAAATCATCCAAATAATAGTATATTACCTCCATTCACTCATAATATAAATCCATCTATAAATGATGATATTAATAATGGATATTTCACAGGAGATTATTGGATAAACTATTCAACAAAAAGAATATGGAGATGTATAAATGATTACCCTAATAATGCTGAATGGATATTAGAAAATAGACAATTATCTGAATTAATTGATACAAATATTAGTTCATTAAATTTAAATGATGTATTACTATATAATTCGAATAATAGTAAATGGGAAAATAAAAGTATTAAAGGTTATATAGTTGATAGTCAAGAAAAAATATTAAAAAATGCTTTTGTATTAAGTTCTGCAAGTGCAATTATACCTAATTTATCATTAATAACCGATATCCAAAATATTTTAAATTTAAAATATTATATTAATTTTCAAGCAACATTACGTAGTTCAGGAACATCGACATATTCTGTATTATTTAATATTAATAATATTGATGAAATAGATAGTGAGATTATATTAAGTTTACGTTCATCATCAAATGATATTATTTGTAATATTAATCATGTTATAACTTTAGAAACAAATATTAATATTCAAGTAAAACTAAAACGTTTATCTGGATCATCATCATTAACAGTAAATACAAATTTAGCACCATATAATACAAATATGTTATTAACAATAGTAGGTTATAAAATATAAAAGATTAAAAATAATATAAGATAATATTAATATATAAATAAGATGACTACAATAGATTATTTAATATCAAATAATTTTCCAAATGGATATAATTTAAATATATTATCTGATGATGTTAATTATATTTTTAAAACATCTCCAATATTACAATATATTATAAATGATGAAAATAAAATTACATTATATTTTACAGATTCTTTATCAACAGATAATATATCATTATTAAATAATATAATACAAAATCATATTCCAAATAGTAATTTATATACATCTAAATTAAATATTAATATATGTTCAAAATTAAAATATTATTATAAATTTTCATCAATATATATAAATGGAGAAAAAGAACAAAAAATAAAAAAAATTAAAATTATTTCATATATGCAAACAGGTGGAATAAGTTATTCATTAAAAATAATTGATAAATTTAATAATAATATTATAACAGAACAAACTTATAACAATACTATAGAACAAATTAATGAATTTACTACATTAATGAATTTACCATATGAAAATACAATATTTGAAATATTAATAAAATCAAATACAATCGAACAAAATATATATATAAAATCAATAATAATAGAATATAATTAATTATATAATATTATTAATTAAATAATATTATTAATTTTTTTTATTATATTTAATATATAAATGAGTAAAAAAGTTTTAGAATGGGAAGTTAGATGTTTAACTGAAAATTTATATAAAAAAGTATTATTATATGAAGAAGATGGCGAACCATTAAAATGTCCATCAAATACAGAACATACGTTAGATTTATCTGTATCAAAAGTTATAGATATTATAGAGGAAACTGAAGTTAATATTAAAGAAGAAATAGTTAAAACAGGAGGTCATTTTCAAAATAATACAATGAAAATAAATGCATTAGCAAATTCTACAACAGTTCATAAACGATATTTTCCATTTGATATAACTGCATTACAAGTAATGTTTTCAACAAATGAAAGTCATAGAGGAGATGTAATTGATGTTTCAGCTGGTAGAAATACAATAATTGGAGTATTAACAAATAATGTTACACCAAGTGTAATAACATGGGAAAATCAAAATTATACATCTGGGCAAATAGTTACATATAATCATCCTTCCTGTGGAAATAGAATATATACATGTATATTAAATACTATTTCAAATAATGTTCCAACTAATGAAACTTATTGGAAAGCTGGTTATTGTTTAAATGTTAGTCCAACAGTAGTTCAATATGCAGAAAAAGGACATTATATAAATTTATATACAGGTTTATTATCAGAAAATGTTGGAAGAATTATCAGTATTGATAAAATAAATAATAAAATTTATGTAGAAAATAATTTAACAAATTCATTTAATGCAGGGACAACATATATAAGATTTACAATTTATATGATAAAAGATTATGAATTTGATGAACCATCAAGTCATTCAATTGGTAGTAGTAAAATTGGAGGAGCAAATGTACCAAAAGATATATTAATAACAATTGAATATAAAAATAATTCAAATTACGATAAAATTTTTATTTCGAGAACTGAATTATTATATTAAGTTAAATATATATAAAAAATATACTTATTTTTATTATAATAAATGTATAATAAAAATGTTACAATATGTTTAGCAATGATTGTTAAAAATGAATCTAAAGTAATATTACGATGTTTAAATAGTGTTTTTAATTTAATTGATTATTGGGTTATATGTGATACTGGTTCTACAGATGGAACTCAAAATATTATTAAAAATTTTTTTCAAGAAAAAAATATTCCAGGAGATTTACATCAACATGAATGGCAAGATTTTAGACATAATAGAACAAAAGGATTAATTTTATCTAGAGGAAAAGCGGATTTTGTTATTACATTAGATGCAGATGAAATTTTTTTTATTGATAATAATTTTTCACTTAAATTAGATAAAAATGTTGATGGATATTATATTTATACAAGACCAAGTGCAGGATTTGAATATACAAGATTACAATTAGTAAATAATACATTAAATTGGATATTTAAAGATGTATTGCATGAATATATTGATTGTGAAAATAAAAAAAATTTAGATATACGTATATTAAATGGAATATATAATAGACCATTTCCAGATGGTGCTCGTGGAATGGATAAAAATAAATATAGAAAAGATGCTTTATTATTAGAAAAAGCAATTTTAGATGAACCATTAAACTCACGATATTTTTTTTATTTAGGACAAAGTTATCGAGATTGTGGAGACTTAGACAATGCAATAAAATATTATGAAAAAAGATTTAATATGGTTGGATTTATAGAAGAAACATATTATGCAAAATATGAAGTTGGAATGTGTAAATTAAAAAAAGGATATAAATATGAAAATTATGTAGGTGATTTAATAAAAGCTCATTCATTTTTACCTTCTCGTTTAGAAGCTGCATATCAAATTTTAAAAGATTCTCATAAAAATAATTGTCAATATTTTGCATGGAAAATGTTTAAACATTTAAGCAATAAATCTCTCGAAAATAATCATAAATTATTTATACATAAAGATATATATACATATAAATTATATTATGAATTAGGATTATGTGCTTTTGAATTAAATTTATTTAATGACTCTAAGAAAATATTTGAAAACATTTTGTTTGAAAATAAATGTCCAATTCATGAAAAACAAAATATTGAAAAAAATTTAAATATATGTTTATCAAATCTTAATTATTTGTTAGAGAATAAAGTAGAGAATAAAGTAGAGAATAAAGTAGAGAATAAAGTAGAGAATAAAGTAGAGAATAAAGTAGAGAATAAAGTAGAGAATAAAGTAGAGAATAAAGTAGATAATAAAATAGAGAATAAAGTAGAGAATAAAGTAGAGAATAAAGTAGAGAATAAGGTAGAGAATACAGTAGATAATAAAGGTGATAATAAAGTAGAAAATAAAATAGAGAATATGGTAGAGAATAAAGTAGAAAATACAGTAGAGAATACAGTAGAGAATAAAGGTGAGAATAAAATAGAGGAAATATTTTCGAATATAATTGACAAAAATAAATGGGCTTATCCTGGTCAAAAATTAAATTGGTCATCAGGTTTTGGAAGTTCTGAAAAAGGTAGTAAAATTAATAGAGAATATATTAAAACATTAATTAAAGAAAAAAATATAAAAATGGTATTAGATATAGGTTGTGGATTTTGGGAATTTTATCATAATGAGTATGATAATACTGTTTATTTTGGTATAGATTGTGTTAAAAAAATTATAGAATATAATAATAAAAAATATCAATCTCAGAAAATAAATTTTATAAAAGAAAATATTTTAAATATGAATTTATTTAAAGTAGATTTGATTGTTATAAATAATGTATTTCAGCATTTATCAAATGCCATTATTTCACAAATATTAAATAAAATAAAAAATTATTATAAATATATTGTTATAACAAATGATGTATATAATAATGATAATAATGTTGAAATTACAAATGGTCAATATCGTGCATTAAATCATTTCATATATCCATTTGATAATATTAAATTAGTTGAAATTGAAAAATTTGATAGAAAAGGAATATATCTATATATAAATAATCAATAACATTTTTAAATGTTTAAGATGTTAAGGCGTTATATAAAAAATAAAAAAATATTTATAAAAATAAATGGAAATATTAGTAATTGGTGATTTCTATGATTATAGGAATAGAATGAGTAAAAATTTTATAAGATTTATTGATTATTTAAAAAATAATTTAATAAATTATAAATTAACATATGTAGGAACAGATATACCAGAATTTAAAATAGGTGATTGTATATTTTCAGTAATTAAAAAATTTGCAACTTATCCTAATATAATGTTATATATATTAGATATAAGAGGTCCTGATTTAGTAAAAAATTTAGATAAATATAATGGTATTAAAATTTTCGATATTGAAGATTTAGCTGGAAAAGTTGAAACAATCATTAAAATTATTAACAAACATAAAATAAACTATGTAACATATAAATATGATACTAAAATTTTTAATAAAATTAAATTAGAATGTCCAAATGTAAAATATTATCAACATGATCATTATATCGATTCAAATATATTTAAAGATTATTATTTAGAAAAAAAATATGATATAATTTTTTATGGCTGTATTGAATGGGGATATTATCCTTTCAGAAAAAGATTATATAATTTATTAAAAAATACAAAAAGTATAAATTCATATATAATAGATCATCCTGGATATGGATATAATGTAAAACATAATATAATAGAAGAAGAATTATCAAAAGAAATGAATCAAGCAAAAATTTCTATAGTTACACCATCGATTTTAGATTTTTTTGTAAAAAGATATATAGAAGGTCCATTATCAGGTTGTTGTATAGCAGGAAATTTACCAACTTCTAAATTTGAAGAATTTAAAAAAGGAACAATAAAATTGGATCCAAATATGAAAGATAATGAAATAATAGATAAATTATTATATTATATAAATAATGAAAATGAGAGATTAAAAGTATTAAAAATATCTCAAGATATTTGTTTAAATAAATATTTATATAAACATGGATTAAATAGATTTCAAAATATTTTTGATAATATAGCGAATGATTTTTATAATAAATCTGTTGAAAAAATAGAACAATTACGAGTATCACATGATTTATATAAATTTCATGAACCATTTCGTACAAAATTTAATTTAAATGAATATAAAAATATTTATGAACCAGCTTTTTTTTTTGGTTTATATAATAATGATGATTTTAATGCAATAAATAATCATAATGGATTATCAGTTATAATTTGGGGAGGAACTGATGCAATTATGGCGAGAGAATGGAATTTGAAAAAGATATTATATTATTTTCCGAATGAAGTTAAAACAAATGATAAAAATACATATAATTTATTAAAAGAATATATGGAAACAAGAAATAGTAAAATATTAAAACAAATAGATATATGTAAATTAACAATAAAATATAAAGATGGAATCCCTATAAAATTTTATAATTTATTACATAGAACAAATGTAAAACATCTTTCAATTTCATCATTTATAGATAATGATATGAAATTATTAAAATTAAATTATCATAGAATTGATTTAAGTTTTATTAATATTAATAATTTTCTTCCTGTTAAAAAAGGAAATAGTGTATATATATATACATCAAATATAATTCCAACATTATATGGGGAAATGATATATAAAAGGATAATAAATAAAATGCCACATATAAATTTTATAAAAGGTACATTAAATAAATATTCTGATATTAATGAAATATATAAAAAATGTTTTATTGGTTTGCGTTTAACATTACATGATGGAAATGCAAATACTGTTCAAGAATTAGGATTATGTGGAATTAAATGTGTACATAATAGTGATCAAATAAATGCAATAAAATGGAATAATGAAGAAGATATAATAAATGCAATTAATAATGAATATGAAAAAATAGATACAGAAGATATAGAATTATCAAATAGAGTATATAATAAATTAAATAATTGTAATACTGAATGGTTATATATAAAAAAATATTTATATAAATTAAATAATATTATATCTATAATAAATACTGATTCATTTACAAATAAAAAAATAGGACATATTATAGAAAATAATGATTGTTTACGTAGTCATATTTCATTTTTAAATTATAATAAATCAAATATATATTTGCCAAGTAAAACAATATATAATGAAAGTATTGAAAATTCTTATTATTATTCAAATTTTGAAGAATTAAAGGATAAAATAATTGAGGATAAAATAGATATTATAATAGCAACTAATGATATATTTACTCAAAAATATAAAAACAAATTAAAAGAACATAATATTAAATTATATCGTATATATCATGGAATATGTAATGATGATTATATGAATAAATATGGACATATTTATTTGGATAAATTTAAATATTATGATAAAATTTTTTGTACAAAACGTATTAAAACAATATTAGATAATAAAAAAAATAATAATAATTATATTGGATTAAATGGATTAACACAAATAGATTATTTATTAGATTTAAAAATAGATAAATTACGTGAAAATTTTTATAAAAAAATATTAAATAAAATTGATAATCAAGAAAAATATATATTATTTTTAACAAATAATAAAAATTATCATATAATGGAATATGAAATAATTAAAGAATTGTTAATAAAATATTGTACAGATAATAATTATAAATTAATTATTAAAATTAAACAAAATAGTGAATTATGTAATACTATTAAATCAATACAAAATGAATCGTTAATTATTATTAATGATGATACATTATTATATGATTATTTTTTTGCGGATATTATAGTTGTTCAATCAGGAGGAACATCATATTTAGAAGCATTAATTGCAAATCGTCCAACAATATTATGTCAAATAATAGATAAATTTGATTATATGAATATTAAATTATTTTCTAAATTACCATATGCAACAGATAAAGAAATATTATTTAAATTATTAAATAATCCAGATGTAAATAATTCAGAAAGAATTAAAATTATAGAATATTATTTTGGTAAAATTGAATATGTTACACATAAAATTTTACAACTAATTTCTTAATTATATATTCTTAATTATATATTTTTATAAAAAATAATTTTATAAAAATAGATTATATTATTTTATAAAAATAGATTATATTATTTTATAATAAACCTTTAGTAACATTTCTAATAGAGAGTAATTCAATTAATAATTCTTCTAATTTATCAAGAGGCCATTGTGTTGCTGAATCAGATAGTGCCATTATGGGATTATCATGAACTTCCATAAATAATCCATGAACACCTGTTACAACAGCACATCTGGCAATTGTTGGGATTAAATATCTAAGACCTTCTGTTACAATTCCACGATTTGGTTGTTGTAATGAATGTGTACAATCTTGAACAATTAATGCATCTACATTTGTACGCATTTTTACTAAATTTCTAAAATCAACAATTAAATCATCATATCCAAACATATTTCCTCTTTCAGTTAATATTATTTTATTATTTCCTGATGATAAAATTTTTTGATATGCATTTTCCATAGTTTTATCATTACAAAATTGTCCTTTTTTTACATTAATATATTTACCTGTTTCTGCAGAAGCTAATAATAAATCAGTTTGACGGCAAAGAAATGCTGGAATTTGTAAAATATCGCATACTTCTGCTACTTTTGAACATTGATTTGATTCATGGACATCTGTACATATTGGAACATTATATGTATCTTTTACTTTTTTAAGGATTTTTAACCCAGCTTCTAAACCATATCCTCTAAAACTATTTATTGAAGTTCTATTAGCTTTATCAAAACTGGCTTTAAATATATATTGAATGTTTAATTTATCACATATTTCTTTTATATTTTTACACATAAAAAGACAATGTTCTTCTGATTCAATAACACAAGGACCCGCAATTAAAAAAAATTGTTTATTATTTAATAATAAATTCATTATAATATGTTTATATTACTTTTTTTTTATATTCTTTTTTAATAGAATGAATAGTTATGAAATTATTAAACAACAAATAAATGAATTAAATATATTTTATAATACAATTGATTATGATAAAATAAATAATATAGGAAATATTATTTCAAATATACCATTTGATTCAACAATGATAATATATGGTATTGGAAAAAGTGAAAATATAGCAATACATATGGCGAGTGTATTTAATTCAATAAATATTAAATGTATAGCTGGAAAGGCTCAAAATTGTTTACATGGTGATATTGGATTTATAAGAAATAGTGATTATGTTGTATTAATAAGTAATAGTGGAAATACAAAAGAGTTAATTGATATAATTCCATATATAAAAATAAAAACAAATAATATAATAGGATTTTTTTCAAATTCCAATGCAAAATTAATAAAATTTTGTTCTCATTATATAATTTTACCAAAAGTAGAAGAATTAATACATAATATACCTACTACATCAGTTATTACATATATTACATTAATTAATATATTATTAACATATGTTAGTAAAAAAAATAATATTAATATAAATATTTTTAATCAAAATCATCCAAATGGTAATATTGGAAATTTAATAAATATAAAAATAAAAAATATTATGTTGTTACCATCAAAAATTTCAATTATTCAATCAAATATAACAATAAAAGATTGTTTATTTGATATGTGCAAATATCATTTAAGATGTGCTATTTTATTGGAATATAATAAAATTAAAGGTTTTATAACAGATGGAAATATTAGACGTTATTTATTACATAATGAAAGTTCATTAAATGATAATATAATAAATTGTATAAATAAAAATCCAACAACAATAAATGAAAATGATACAATTGAAAAAATAGTAAATATTATTAAAGAAGATAATAGATTAATTTCTGGAATACCAGTAATTAATAATAATAATGAATTTGTTGGATTGGTTTCACAAAATCAAATTATAGAATATTTATAAAATTGAATATATTTTACAAGCAACTGCTTGTTCATAATCAGAATCCCTAAAATTACGATCAGTTTTAAATTTAGTTTTTTCATATTCATCTAAATGCATTACTTTATTTTTAACTGCTATCCATTCAAAATAAATATTATTTTCTTTAATAAACTCATAAAATGCTCTCATTTTTGTTGAATAAAAATTATGTGAGTTTATTAATTCATGAAAAATTATTACTGTATTATTTATTATTTTATTTTTTAATTTATTTAAAATTAATTTAGTATCAGCATATGATACTAATTCTAAATATAATAAACTAATATTATCAGGATATTGTTCATTAAATTTATCAATATTTATTTCATAATTACCTTTAAAAAATATAATACTATCATCTATTTGAGGTTTTCCTTTAATAATAGGAGTATTATCGAAACCAAATATTTTTTTTTCAGAATTATATTCTAATTTAGAATATTTTAATAATATATTTAATGTTTTACTATTAGGATTTAAACATTGAGTGCTAATCCAATACCCATTTTTTTTTAAGATAGTTTCGTGATAATCCATAACATAATATAAAACATAATATTTACGATGTGGAAAAACTTTTTTTTTACCATTAATTAATTGAAAATATTTATTACGTAAACTAATTTTTTCTATATTTTTTAATTCACATATTACAAAATTATTATATTCATCATTATATTCATTATTTATAGATAATTTATTATCAAATGTTTCATTAGATTTTAATATATTATTAATTATTGGCTGTTTATTAATTATTGATTGATCTTTAATTATTGGTTGTTCATTAATTATTGGTTGTTCATTAATTATTGGTTGTTCATTAATTATTATTTTTTCATTAATTGTTAATGTATTAAGTGTATTTTTATTTATAAGATCTCTAACACGGGATAATTCATGATTTAATATATCTTTTTGAGATGTAGATAAATATTTAAGCCAATTATTTGTAAATGGTGTATTTCGAGTTTCATAATGCCAGGGTCCGCCATTTGTATAATGAATAGCTTTTGGATTTTTAATATCATTATAAATACCTACTAAATAATTATATGTTTTTGGTAATTCTCCAATATTATGTTCATTACACCATTCAAAACGATGTAACCATTTTGGTTCTCTACAATTAACATTTTCAATTGTAAGATTTGATATATCATTATGTGAACAATTAAATATAATTAAACTTGACCAATTTTTTTTAGGATAAGTTGTTTGTGGTACTCCATCCATTTTTGTTTTTTGTAATTCATTATAATTGTGTTTAACGCACATACAAGCTAAATTTTTTTGAACCATTTCTGATACATATGGCATTAATTCTTCGTATATATCACATTCCCATAAAAAATCGGAATCACAAAATAAAGCATATCCTTTATAATTATTTAAATATGGAGTTAAAAATCTTGTATATGTAAATTCAGTAGATGCAGTTGTATCAGTGGTTCTATAAAATAATCCATTATTTTCTAATTCATTTTTAATCAAAGAATGTATTTTAATTTTATATCTATTTGTAGGATTAATGTTCTTCATAATTGATTTTTTACAAATATCGTGAGCAAGAATTTGTCCATTATTTGAAGTATCCATACCAATATATATATCCAACATCTAAATATATAAATATATAGATATTATAAAAATAATTTCTTATACGCATTATGTTAATATGTTTGAAGAATATGTTTAAATGCATCACCATTTGATAGTTCATTAGAATTCCATTGCATATATGCAATATTAGATAATATACGTATCTTATCTGTATTTGTCGGAAATATTGGATTATTAATATTTTCTAATAATTTATTTGCAATTTCATATACAACAGAACCAGAATCAAAAGCAAAAATAGGTAATCCATATAATAATGCATCAACTAAACTATTAGAATTAAATGCAATTACACAATATGCATTTTTAAAATCATCAATTAAATTTAAATTTAATGATTTGATAGTATTTGGGATATTATTTATTTTTTTTTTACCAAGTTTAGGATGTGGTCTGTATATAATTTGTTTATCACTATATAATTTTATTTTATTAACAATATTAAATAACCATTTTTCATAATTTATATGTTGTAATTGTGTATCTGTTGGTATTTGTCCACATAATAATATATTTCCACTTAAATTAATATAATTATTATTTAATTGTATATTTAATTTTTCGAATCTATCCGAAGGCATATTATGTGGATTATATATACCAAAATTTACAATTGAATTCCACCCAAATGAATAATATTTATCACGATTTAAAAAACCAACTTCTAAAATTAATGTTTTTTTTTTATTTTTTTCTTGTTTATATTTTATAATTTTTCTAAATTTAGTATCATCTTTATGAATACAATAAATTCCCCATAATATTGCAATATCTGACACTTCATATTCAGTATATTCTTTTAATTTATATTCATATTCATTTTGATTAGCAAAATATTTATGTAAGTTTTTAATAGCATCATTTATACGTATATCTTTTTTATTTCGATCTGTATATAATATTATTTTCATAAAATAAATTTAGATTTATTATAAAATATCTTATATATTTTATAATAAACTATAAACTATATAAATGATTAAAATTGTTGTATTTTTAAATACAACAAGTGATATTGGTGAAAAACCAAAAATAATGTGTAATATTGTTGAAAGTTTAGATAAAAATAGATATGAAATTATTTATTGTAAAGGAGATAAATATATTGAATGTGATATAGGTATAATGTTTGCATATTTTTGTAAAAAAAATTTAAAAAATAATAAAAAAGATTTATATAAATATAATTTATTAAATAAATTAAATTGTAAATGGATTTTTATTGATACAGATCCTTTGAATAGTATATCAAAAAATAATGATAAAAATGCAGTATTTTTTAGATTAAGTTTTGGTTCTATATTTATAGATGAAATGATTAAATATGTTCCAGAAAATGTATCAAATGAAAGATGGAATATAATATGTAATATTAAAAATATTCATATGAAAGAATATCGTAAAACAGGAGAATATATATTTATACCACTACAAACAAATAATTCATTTTCAATGAAAGGTATAAATATATATCAATGGTTAAATAATACAATTGAAAAAATAAGAGAATTTACTGATAAAAAAATTTTAATAAGATTAAAAACTCCTAATGAAAGAGATGATGTTAAAGAAATTATAAAAAAATTTATAAATATTGATTTTCATGTTAATGATAATAGTATTCCTAAACAAAAAAGAAAACATAATTTAGAATCAGATTTAAATAATGCATGGGTTACAGTATTATATACAACATCAATTGGTATTCCTAGTTTATTATATGGAATACCAGTAATTTCATTAAATCCATCGTCATTAGTATATGATATTTCAGATCATGATCTATCATTTATAAATAATCCAACTTTATATGATAGAGAATCTTTTTTTTATAAATTTTCATATTATGTTTGGAATATACCAGATTTAAAAACTGGAAGATTTTGGAATTTTTTAGAAAAGAATTATATAAATGAACATATTAAATTATAATATATAAATTTGACATATTAAAATTTTTTTTATTTTATTAAAAAAATTGAAATAAAATAAATATTACAATATTAGTAAAAAATGCAAAAAATAAATGATATTTCAGGATTTAAAAATATTAATGAATTATATGAAAATTCATTAATAAAAAATTGGATTAAATTAATTTCAATAAATAATACAATTAAATATGAAACATATAATAGGAAAAATTATTTTATACCAATTGCTGATATAATATTAGATAAAGAATTATCTACAAGAAAAAAAATAATTAAAAAAAGAAATACATTGATTCAATTTATTCCAAAAATTTCAAATGAAACATTTAATAAAAAAACAGAATGGTTATATTTGTTAGTAATAAATAATAATATTGTTAAAATTGGTGGAACACGTATAGGTATAAAAGGAAGAGTTATATCTTATTTATGTGGTCATCATATAAAAGAAAGAGGTAAATCTGGAGATTGTTCTAAAACAAATGGATTTATTTATAATACATTAGTTTTTTATTTGCAATTAGGGTGTAAAATTGAAATGTATGGATATGAATTGCCAAAAACTGAAATTATAATTGATATTTTTAATGAGAAAAGAAATATAATTGCACAAACTTTTCATTTTTATGAAAGTATTTTTTTAGAAGATTATAAAAAAAAATATAATAATTATCCAGCACTTAATGATAATTGTGATCCTTACTATAAAGACTAAAATTATAAATGCATATTAATATAATTAACTTCTTCATCTGTAATATTGAAGTAATTATAAATTTCTTGATATTTTCCTGTATATTCGATATTAGGAATTGGAAAATTTTGTAATATTCTAATATTATTGAAATTTCCCCAACGACAAATATTATTTATAAATATATATAATGGATGTTGAAGTATATGTGCATATTTTATTGCTTCTTCTTTATTAGAACATAATATAAATACAACAGATTGTGTCATTCCACAACTATCTATAAAGACTTTATATTTATCTGTAGTTGATATAAATACTTTATATCCGTCTTGATATTTATGTGGTTTTGAAGAATAAACTGTTTGATTTGGCGTATGTATTAATTTATATATATATATATTATCTTGAATATTATTAATAAATTGTTTTTTTGTATATTTATGTAAATAACTACTAGTTTTAATTGAAAATTTATGTAAAGTTGTATTATCTACTGTTTTCAATAATATATCTTGAACTAATTGATTGTATAATAATGGAATATATTTACGCTGTGTTGATTTAACTGAACTTTTATATGTTATATTTTTCCAAATACCAGTAATATTAATATTTTTATAAAATGAACAATTTTGAATTATATACCAAGTAAAACTTGAACCAATTTTTGTAAAATATTTTTTTGCACTATGTATATCCAAATGTATTATTTGTAATCCAGTAAGAATTTCAATTAATGAATTTCGATCAGAATAAGACATCCAATTATCAGGTGTAATAAATAATAAATAACCATATGGTTTTAATTGTGATAATGCTTTTTCAATAAAATCTTTAATTAGGTTATGATTTTTTGACGATCTTTTGCCATTTTCTAATAATTTTGCATAAGGAGGATTAGCAACTATTAAATCATATTTTTTATTATTGTTATATTTTAGAAAATCATAATTAGATATTTGTAAATTATAAATTTCATTACAAAATACTTTACGTACATTCTTTAATCTAATATCATTAATATCATTAAATTCTAAAATTTTTTCTAAAATTGTTTGTTTATTATAATATTTCAATAATTCAAATAAAATAGGAATACTAAAATTTCCATTACCACAACAAGGATCTAATATAGATAAATCAGTTTTACTCCATAATTCAATAGGTATTTTACTTATCATTTCACTTATACAATCAATTGGAGTTGGTTCATCATTACTTGATTTGTAAGTGCTTTTATCAATATTTAAGTATTTATCATAATATTTTTTAATTTCATCAAATGATGATATTTCAATATTAAATGAAATTTTTGGAACTATATAAGAAGATGTAGATACTATAAATTTATTATTATTATTATTATTATTATTTTCAATACAAGATATTGTTTGATGTTGTATATATTGAGTTTTATTGAATTTTTTGTTGCATTTTTCGCAATTTAATTTAGACATAATTAATTATTATACTATATATTTTTTTAAATGAAATTTTTAATTTATGATTATTATAAATATTATTATTTATAATAATAAAATTATCATATTTTTATATTAATTTATAAAATAATGAATAATTTATAGATTATTGTTATTATACAAATTTTCACCAAGTATTTATTATAAATATTCATTAGGAATAAATGAATTTGAAAGAGAACGATGTCCTATTTTGAATCTTCCAGAAAATATAAAATTATCTTTGAATGTATTACTATTTATATACGATACTATATTATGTAAATTACATTTTTTTTTTGGTTTTAGCATTATTAATCCACCTCCAAAATAATTAACTTTACCTAAAAACGATACATTTGATTTTCGTGTTAAATTATAAATATAAATACAATCTTTGCCAAGATTAGTGTTTATAGTGGTAATATTTCTTGGTGCTCCCCATTCAAACCAATTATTTTCATTAAACTTTCGTATTCCCCTTTCAATAAGTTCTTTTTTATAGTATGATAAATATTTATTGATTTCTTCATTTTCACAAGGGTAATTTGTAATATAAATATATTTATCAACTTTATTTTCACCATTTAATACTTCAATATTACCAAGTTCTTCATTCTTATAAACTTCTTCTTTTCCACTAACAAGACCAACATAAATATCAAAATATTCCTGAAATATAACACAATTATTATTTTTTTCTTTTTCAAAAGTAATTAATCCGTTGCTATTTATAATATAAAGTGATTTGTTATTATATAATACTTTTTTTTCAATTAAATTATTTTTACAATATCTAAACACAATAATATCAATAGAGACATTCTCAAACATTTTTTCATTATGAGGATGAAATATATGTGTAAATGTTCCATTTGTCATCATTATATTCAATAATTTAGAGGCACTTGTTAATTTAAGAAAATCAGATGGAACAATAAATATTAATTCTCCATTATTATCAAGTAAATTATAACATTTTTCAGTAAAATCAATATACAGGTTTCCTTTTTTAGTTCTAACATAAGGTGGATTTGCTACTATTGTGTTGTATGTTTTTGTAATTGTTTGTTTCATAAAATTACCATATATAACCTTATCTTTTTGTATTTTATTCAATAATTTAATATTTGTATCAATTTCATACATATCAAATGTTATACTTGGCATTCTCTCTGTGATAAATGTAATTAAATCTCCTTGTCCAATAGATGGTTCTAAAATATTAGAAGGATTATTTAATATAAATTCAAATATCTTTTCTTTGAGTTCATTATGTGTTGTAAAATATTGTCCTAAATTATGTTTTGTTATCATTGTCGGTATTTCTGTATTTATAATATCTTCTAAATTTTTTGAAATAAATAAATCAATTTTTTCTTTTTTATGATTTAATTTAGACATAATTAATTATATTATAATATAATTTTTTAAATGAATTTAATAATTTAAATATTATGATTATTATAAATATTTTTATTTATAATAATAAAATTATTTTTTAATAATATTATTTTTAACATTATTATTTTTAACATTATTATTTTTAATATTATTATTATTTTTAATATCACCATTTTTAACATTATCATTTTTAATATTATCATTTTTAACATTTTCATTTTTAATATTATCATTTTTAACATTATCATTTTTAATATCACTATTTTTAATATCACTATTTTTAATATTATCATTTTTAACATTATCGTTTTTAATATCATCGTTATTAATATTATTGTTTTTCATATTATCATTTTTAATATCATTATTTTTTAGATTATC
>Ga0073922_1000026_pt1 | contig 14262 bp, 23 predicted proteins | sample GWRWT2_2Sept14_FD_70955 | JGI IMG/M metagenome (GOLD analysis project Ga0073922, IMG submission 70955) | Sand microcosm microbial communities from a hyporheic zone in Columbia River, Washington, USA - GW-RW T2_23-Sept-14 | ecosystem: Engineered > Artificial ecosystem > Sand microcosm >...
CCCAAAGTAGTCGTGTACGGCATGGAATTTCCTTCTGGTGTGCTTGCTGAGTGCGTACCTATTCCCTCCAGCATATCTTTAGCAGCCGGAGATATCAAACCTATATCTCGAGCAGCGCGAGATACAGAACCGACGAAAGTCAAGAGCATGATATCACGCATGGCTGATGTTAAGAAATCACCATGCGTCCATCTAGGTATGGCATTAGAGACACAAGCATCATGCGGATGTTCTGGCGGTCTATTGCATAGCTGTTCTATTCATGGTAAATGTAGAATAGTAGGCAATACTATAGAAATGAACTGTTGGCGATGCGATAGCTATACCCCTAAGCCGGAGGCACCCGATGGACCCAGCATGGATAAACTCAGTGGGCCTCCCGACAGCATTTAGCATAGCAATCGGCTATGGCATATGGTCTTGCTGTCAATGGATAGCAGCCCAGTTGATCATACCCATGCGTGATAGGCATTTCGAGTTCCTCTACTCTTTGTCTAGCACCTTATCGACGATTGCTAGAACTCAAGACGCGATGCTTCAAGAAGTGCGCGAAGTACGCAAGATTAGCACGGAAAGCTATAAGCCAGCAGAGGAACAGCCATGATACATATATTGCTAGCACTTCTGGCGCAGCCGACTATATCACTGCCGCCTACCATCGCAGCCAGACCGGGGCGACTGATCCAAGTGATAGCAAAGACTGATGCTAAGACGGTGCGCTGGTTCCTATCTTCGCCAGCTGATGCCGATCTGATAGTGATGGAAAGCACGAAGAGCGCAATCTTCTCTTCGGTGATATCGGGTAAATATAGATTGGTAGCATATACGGCCGTAGGTGATATGCCATCAGAACCTGCTATTTGCGATATCACTGTTGGAGAGCTAGTTGTACCAGTGCCTATCGACCCGCTTGCTGGATCTCTGCAAGCTATCTACTCAGCCTTAACTGAGCCAGCGAAAGACGAATCGGTCGCCATTCTGCTAGATGTATATCGTCGTGGGCGGGCGATCGTATCAGATCCTGCGATTCTAGACATCGGGGCTTTCAACGCGGCCCTAGTGGCATCTAGGCGCGCCAAACTTGATGACGATAAGCTAGCCACCCTGCGGGACAGGATAGCTGCCGAGTGGGCCGTGCTAGGAACAGACTCTAGCCTTGCTATGAACGCGGAGATAAGGGCTAAGATCCTAGTGATTATGAACCGCATAGTGCTAGCTCTGGAGAGCTTGAAATGAGCAAGTTTTATCCAGAGGGCTGGTCGCCAGATCCTGAAGCAGTAGAAGAGATACTTGCGCAAGAGCCGATTCCATACTTTGAAGGAACTCCAGCAGCACAAGTAGCTGGAATACCAGACCATGTATATCTGTGGGAAAGCTATAGAAAGGTTACTGGCAAGAAATGGCCAGCTAGAGACCAAGGCTCAGTTGGTTCTTGCGTATCGTTCGGAGCAGCAGCAGCTATCGAGGCTACTCTGGCTTCACAGATCCTGATAGCACTAGGATCGAATAGCAAGCTGCTAGGCAGCACCGTGATACCAGACTTGGTCCAAGAGCAGATCTACGGCGGTAGCAGAGTAGAGATTGGTCTTGGCAAGATAGTCGGTGACGGATCTTTAGGTGCTTGGGCTGCTAAATGCGTCCAGAAGTATGGGGTAGTTGGCAGAGCCATATACGATAAGTATGATCTGCGACAGTATGATATCAAGAGATGCCGCCAGTGGGGCGCACTTGGTATTCCAGACGATCTTGAACCAGAATGCCGCAAGCGTATAGTGAAATCTATTACCTTAGTGCGAGATTTCGATTCAGCCAAGCAAGCCTTAGCATCAGGCTATGGTATCTCTATCTGCTCTAGCAGAGGCTTTGCAACTAAGCGAGATGCCGAGGGATTCTGTAAGCCGTCTGGAATATGGCATCATTGCATGGCCTTGATAGGATATCAGACGCTAGAGCGCCCCGGTGGCTTTATCGTCAATAGTTGGGGTCCTAGCTATCATGGCGGTCCTATCGGTCCAGCTGATAGCCCACTCTCTGGTTTCTGGGCTGATGCTAGCGTGATCGATACTATGCTGAAGCAAGGTGATTCGTGGGCATTTAGTGCTGTAACTGGATTCCCAGCACAGCAATTAGATTGGAGATAATATGTTGACATCGTATCCTACAGAGTTCCCGCAAGAAGCATTGCTTATGGTCCTAGACCTTACACGCGGCCGCGTAGCTGGAACCCCAGAGGCTATTCATGCCTGCTGGAATGTGGCTGGCTATGCGCTAGCAAGGACTATTGGCGAAGGCCAAGTGATAGTAGGCAATTGCATCAGCGACGATGCCGATGTCATCCAAGAAGCTTTGAAAGCAAAGAATGATGACGAAGCAGTAGCACAAGGCATCTTTCCATGGGTTAGCGTCTTAGCTATCGTATTGCGATTGATTGCTAAATATGGCGCAAACTAAACAGTACAGCGTTAGCATATTGACATAGTGATATTGATACAGCCAGCTGAAAACCTATGGGTCACAGCTGGCTGTGTAAGTATATAAAGGGCTTGATATGCTTAACTACATGATACAGTTGTTTGGTGGTCAGCCTAGAGCTTCGCAATGGCCGAAGGTGCGTAATGCTTTCATGAAAGGTAAGATCTGTAGCGGGTGCGGGTCGCTGGAAAGCCTAGAGTGCCATCATATCATACCGTTCCATGTAGATAGATCTCTGGAACTCGCCGTAGATAATCTGATAGCACTATGTCGCGTCTGCCACTTTGAGATAGGACACCTACGCGACTGGGAATCCAGCAACCCGCACGTGATTGAAGATGCGGCGGTTTATCTATCACGTATTACGCTTTATCGTCAGAGACCGATTGCCCGAGATATAAACGAATGGCCCTACTAACTTCGGCCTTCAAGGTCCTATCGTTCTTGGCAGCTAACTCTTGGATCTGCTGCTTCAAGCTAGCATCTACCCTGATAAGAAGTTGGACATCATCACTTGCCATATAACACCTTGGACTAGATATCGGAGCGCATCACCTATAGTACACGTCTTATCAATCTAGTCAAGTCTATAAACAAGAATAGCACCCGTATTGCTACGGGTGCTATTAGTTGGTACAAAATACTGTTTGGAGGTCAGGCTACGATATTATCATGACGAAACTTGATGAACTTGATAGTATCCGTATATAGCAAAGAATCTGTCTCTAGCTTGCCAGCATAGTGATATAGCAGTTTGAGTTCATCTTCTATCGTCTGGAAAATCGTATCCCGATCCAGTCGTGCGTCTGGCGGCAGGCAATGCACATAGGTCTCTAGCCGCATTATTTCATTCTTGCATGAAGCTATCCTCTGCACATTGATAAGGTTCCCGATGGTAGCAGCGAAATCATTAGCCATAGTAAAACTCCTAGAAATGGGGCCATCGAAATGATAGCCCTCGATTAGATCCTATCGATCGAGGCAAAGATCGGCACCCGGCTTTAGATTGAGTAATAGGCGCGGAACGCGGAAAGATCGAAGATGATATCTTCATCGTCAGCCATCGCCTCATGAATAGTCACCTTGCCGCAAAGAGATAGCACTCGGGCAGAATGTAAGTCTTTCTCGCACAGCAGATCGATAACTTGGCGAGCTAGCTCTTTGGTCTTCAAGATATATACGTCGTTATTGCCACTGATACAAATGCCAAAACAGTTCATAACCCATACTCCTGATAAAGCGAACCTATCGAATTGATAAGCCCTGTCTCCGCCAGCTGTCACCATGGCGGGTGGAGGGGTCATCAAGTCAGCTTTCGAACCGCTTCGCCCAAACATCAGCCCATGTACGAATCTCTATCTGTGCGGAAGATATATAGTTGATATTATTCACTTGCTTATACGAGTAGGTCAATCTTGCGCCAGCATGCCATAAGCCTTGCGCGGCTTCGCTTGCGAAATCAAGAACCTCTTTGGCATTACCTTTATATGCGTATGCTTCTGATGGCAGGCGACATAGCATCTTCATCATATTGTCTAGCACGTCATCATATGCTGCTTCGGTCATATACTTACGATTAGCAAGCAATAACTTGCGGCATACTTCATATATCATCGGTGCGCTATCGAATATAGCTTTATCTTGAAGATCGATAATGTTAGCATCTTGATTCGTCATGATATCACTCCCGTTTGATCTGGCTGGCAATCAAAGTAATCGCCTCACCAGACCTTATCATAGGGCTGGGCTCTGGCTGGCGCACCGCAAGAAATAACAATTCTTTCTACCTGGATTTCAGAATTGACTTAGCTTACAAAGAATTCAGTATTGTACAATATCATAATTGGATTTCGCGTAGGATCTCCGTTCTCGGGCTGACTTGATATCAAGCCCAGCCCGACAGAATAATCGATCTGGCGCGATCCTATGCGAATCTACGGGGGGGCTGGCCTGACTGGATAGCCGGAGAGCCGCGAGGGTAGCGGTCAATCCAAGCCCCTATAATGGGGCGAAGATAATTTTCCGAAAATTATAATTTTCGGGCTATCTCCGTAGTGCTTGATCGGCAGTCAAGCCTTATCATCATGGTAGATCAATTACTGTGATTGATCGGACGCGATTCTTGGATCTTGGAGTAAGTGTTATGAGCAAGTCAGCCGCATGCCTCGAATGGATGAAAAGCAATTTAGAAGTCAGCCAGAGCAGCACAATCGAAGCTCTTGCGCAGTTGATTGAATCTGATATGGGCTTTACCGTCAGCCGTTTATATTTGCGCAAGCTGCGGATTGACGCAGGCATCGTCGTCACGCGGACGCGCGGCGAAGCTAGCAGCTCCGGTCAATCCAATAAAGCAAGCGTATCCAGCCAGCTTGCGGTGGTTACGGGTGATATCCTATCGGTGTCTACTCGCGTATCTAATCTAATAGATAAAGTAGGTGATATCAGCCAGCGTCAAGAAGATGTTATTGATGTCGCTACAGATATCAGGAAGGGCTATAGGGCTATGGTAGAAAGCATCGGGGAAATGTCCTGCATCATGTGCGATATGCGTGATACAATCAATGCGATGAAAGCGGAGCTGGCCGAGCTAAAGTCTGGTAAGCCAGCTAGCAAGAAAGCTAGCAAGCCAGATCATAAGCCAAGTAATGATCTTATCGCAGCAGCTGAATGATCGCCCCCTCTAGCCCAGCATGCCCGTGGTGCTGGGTCTTAGGGGTCGATCATATCGGTCGGTCCATCTTAAGGAGTGTTTAGATATGGCGCACGAAATTGATATGTCCAACGGCAGGGCCAACGCAGCATTCGCTCGCAAGAGCGCATGGCATAATCTAGGGGTGGTAGTGCCCGAGGCGATGTCTACAGAAGATGCTATCAAGCATGCGGGGCTTGACTGGGAAGCTACCTTGCGCGACATAGCGTATATGAATGGTGATGGTCAGCCTGTGCTAGTAGAGGGAAAGTACGCCGTGGTGCGCCAAGATACAGGCAAAGTGCTTGGTGTCGTAGGCGGCACATATCAGCCTGTCCAGAACCGCGAGCTGGCTGCATTCATGGACGCGTTGATTGGAGCTGGCGCAAAGTATGATAGCGCTGGCTCTTTGTATGGCGGAAAGAAGGTATGGTTTAATGTTAAGGTGTCCGATTGCTTCGAGGTGATTCCCGAAGATATCGTCCAGCCATATCTTACAGTTCTAAATGGCCATGATGGTACCACGCGGTTGACTGCGATAGCTACGGCTACGCGGGTGGTATGTGCCAATACTTTTCAGATGGCTCTTGATACGGCAGATCGCAATCGGACGATCTCTATCAGGCATGATGGCAAGCTTATGGATAATGTCCAGCGCGCCAAGGAAGCTCTGGGTCTGGTGTATACCGCAGCACAGAGATATCAGATCGAGGCGCAAGCGGTAGCCAAAGTCAAGCTTAACACAGAGCAGCTCGCGGCCTTCTTTACCGAGCAGGTCAATAAGATCGGTGGCAGCGAGGACGCCAAGAAGATGAATATGCTAGCCATGACATGGGGCTTGCGTAATGATCGTAATACCCTGCGAGGCATGGAGGGCACCGCGTGGCAGGCGTATAACGTCCTGTCAGAGTTTATCGACCACGCACCACGGCGCACTGGCGCTGATAAGCGTATCGAAAGTGTTACCATGGGTATTGGTTCCATGCAGAAGATCAATGCTTGGAATCAGCTGCTAGCAATGGCTACCTGATAATCAATCGTGATTTCAAAACGGGTCGTCCCTATGATATCAATCGTAGGGGCTGACCCCTCCCTTGCGGGCTCTTTCTGGAGAGCTTGCTAGGGGTGGGTCAAGGTGATCTATCCATTTCTCGGAGTGCTATTATGAACGCAAGCAAAGTTATCAAGGTGTCAGAGGCCCACGAAATGATGGCTAATTGCCAGAATGCAATCATTGACTCTCTCAATGAGATTGCTCTTGAGACTGGCATTATGCTTGATGAGCTGGCGGCTAGTGATTGGTCGCAAACGTCTGGTAGGATTGCGGCCTTGCTATCTCTGGCGCAAGCTACTGCTATCAGCATGGCGGCAGTGGATACAATCAACTCGATCGTTGACCCAGAATGATCATCAGGAGCCTAGATAAAGTTAGGCTGTGCGGCGAGGCTGCTATCTTCGGAAAGCAGCCCCGCACGGCCCTGCCATACGGATCTATCGGTAGGGTGCTGGTAGTCCGAGATAACGAAGCCCTTGTGCTATTCAAGTGCAACTGGGCATTTCGCGAGGTAGATATCTATTCCATGGTGGATATAGATAGCATCGAAATCATTACGGAGCAATGCTATGACGAAAGATATGGAACGCGACCTTCTTAGTAAATTCGTGGTTGGATTGCCGCACGAGTCATACTTATGTGATATCTTCAAAGAGATAGCGCCTATGATCCTACAGGCAATATCGTCAGATATGCCCTTCATATCATACCGCGAGCTGCTGTCCGAGAAGATTGATATGGAAAAGCAAGTCATTGAAGCTAGCAAGCGAGTCAGCTTGCTCCAAGCAGAGATTGATACACGCAAGCGAACGATCCTGACTCAGCAGCGTGATATCGATAGGCTTAACGATATGATGGCCAGCGTCCGCGAGAAAGCCGCAGCCATCGCAGATTTCGCCAGAAAGAATGGTTAAGGGCTTGCATCCTGATATCAGGTTAGCTATCATCACCATAAGGAGGTAAGAGTATGCGCTTTAGCCACGTTGATTCGGCAGAAGTGAACAAGGCTATAAAGGTCTTGTCAGGGGAGATATGTTACTTTGATGATAAGATAGCCGACCATATCGATATCGATATGGTCCAGAGGCTATTGGCAGCACTGGAGAGCGGGGGCTTTCCTGCGGCACTATGGTTGCGTATCACGCCCTTAGTCATTGACTCATATGATATCAAGAGCAAGTTCTATGAGTATAGCTTGGCATGTGCTATAGCAGAATGCCGATTGCTTATCACGATGCTAGAATCTGATGACTACATGGTTGATCTGGTCAATCGTTTTTCATTTCATGATAAAGGCATTCTTGCGAAGTTCTTTCGTGATATGACGGACGAGGCTCTTGAGTATGTCCGCCGTCATCAGGGCGATGCCTTGATACGCGCGTGGAATATCGTGATGGGTGAAGCATGCTAAGGCTATTACTTCTGATATCACTAGCTGTCAATGGGTGCCAGTCGGTCAGAACCGAGTTGGCAATTACTATCACGAAAGATCCAGTAGATGTAACTATCAGGGTGGTGCGATGAGTAGGCATAGAAAGCTGACTGATGCTGAATGGAAGTTCGACGGGGTCGAAACGATAGACGGATCTGGTAGGAAGCATAAGCTCCCGCAGGAGCTGCGGTGCTTCGATTGCGCAAGCTGTAAGCGTCTAATCGTCAGATCGACCGCGACTATTCCCGTATGGAACCACATAGCAATCGGACAACTTGCTAGCTGGACCGATGGCGGTAATGGGCATAAGAGACCGATCTGCACCAGTTGCCATCAGATTGTGATGAATACATAGAGAAAGATATCTGCGCTCAGAGGGAGCAGGCAATTGCCTTAGGTTCGACCCCTAGCAGATATGATGCGGTATCTTTGCCGCAGTCCGAGAGTTAGGAGTATAACATGCAGTTTAAGAAAGCTGTCAAGGGTAGGGGTAAGCTGCGGCTTGCTCTGATAGGGCCGTCAGGATCTGGAAAGACCTATACGGCGTTGAGTATCGCACAGGGTCTGGCTGTAGATCAGTCTAAGATTGCATTCATCGATACCGAGCATGGGTCTGCGTCAAAGTACGCAGATCTCTTCGGCTTCGATGTCCTAGAGCTGGAAAGCTTTAGTCCCGGCGATTACGTCAAGGCAATCGCAGCTGCTGTCAAGGCTGGCTACGAGGTGGTAGTGATTGACAGCCTGTCACATGCTTGGGTAGGCAAGAATGGCGCACTCGAAATGGTCGATAAAGCAAACGCTCGCTCTAAGGCGGGTAACTCTTTCGCCGCATGGCGGGAAGTGACCCCGGAGCATAATAGTATGGTGAATGCTATCGTTAGCAGTCCGATCCATATCATTGCTACCATGCGTAGCAAGACTGAGTATGTTATGGAGAAAGATGAACGAACGGGAAAGCTATCTCCGCGAAAGATCGGGCTAGCTCCCGTTCAACGCGATGGTCTTGAGTACGAGTTCGATATTGTAGCAGATATCGATCACGACCATAAGCTAATCGTTTCCAAGAGCCGCATGCCCTTGATAGCTGATGCGGTTATCACGAAAGCTGGCGCGCCTCTAGGACAGCTGATAAAGGGCTGGATCGACGGCGTAGCTGATGCTATCATAGCTCCGGCGGCTGATTATAAGCCAGTTGAGCCCTTGATAGCTGATAGCAGTAAGCCAGTCAGCGTTGAGCAGCTGGCGATGCTTAAGCAGTTAGGAAAGCTAGCAAAGGTCGATGCGGGCTTCTGGACCGCCGTGAAAGAAGAGTACGATATCGTGTCCAGCACTGAGTTAACGCAAGGCCAAGCAGATAAGGTGATTTCTGACTTGGGCGATATCATCAAGAACGCAGAAAGTGCAGGAGTATAACATGTCACTTGAACAGTTTGACGATTTCTTTAAGCCGCAATTGAATTACCAGAAAGCTAGTCTACAGGCATTGCCTGATGGTGACTATGAATTGGAGGTGCTGAAGGCGGAGATAGCCACCACGCCGAAGACGGGCGAAGCTATCGTGCGCTGGTCTTTCCGTACCGCGCCCGGCGGTATTGGTGCTTTCGAGCATGTAAATTTCTTGCGCGGTCAAGACCAAGCAAACCTTCTTGGCGCCGATATGAAGGTGCTAGGATTTCCGACAGAAGAGTGGGACGCTAGCCATCCGTCTGGAAAGCGGTTTAGCGTAGAGCTGCCGAAAGCCCTTGCCGCCTTATCATCGGTTTGGATCTCGGTCAGCAAGACCAGCAAGACGGTTGGTGAGAAAACCTATCACAACCTTAAGATCAAAGGCAGAACGGCAGTGGCTGATATGCCGACTGAGCCGATGCCTTTCTAATCGTCGGCGAGGTCGGGAGATGTTAGCTCATAGCATCTAGACTCCGCGCCGAGCTATAGGGACCCCGACACCTATAGCACTTGGGGTGAGTGGCTTGTGGTAGTGGCATATCAGCTCGTTGCGGGTATGCCAGTCAGGCTATCACACTTTGGTTCGATTCCATGGCACCCCTATGCCCGCCCGTAAATTGATAGCTTGTTGTTATCAATGCTGGGCGCTGAGTGCGGGCGGGCAGTCTTTCCTATCATATCACTACGGGGTTGCTTTCAATGATCGATAGATCTATTGGCAGAGTCGTCGAGTATCTAAAGATATTCGTCGAGGAGAATTGCGTCACAGAGCTGCGAGCTTTCGGTGACGGTAATGTATATAGTGGCATCTTCGATTACGATCATTTAGAGGTGATGGCGCGGTCTGCTATCGAGCTTCAATCGATATGCAAGGGCGTATATTTCGTTCCTAATCCTACTAACTTGCTAGCCAATAATAAGGTAGTCAAAGCCGGAAAGTGTACTTCTGATGCTGATATAGCTGTGCGCAAGTGGCTGCTTATCGATATAGACCCAGTGCGGCCGGTTGATCAATCCAGTACAGAAGATGAGCAGAAAGCTGCTTGGAAAGTACTCTGTAATATAGAAAGCTCTATGGCTGCTGCTGGATTCGCAGAGCCTGTCAAGGCATGTAGCGGAAATGGTTGGCACATATCTTACCCTATCGATATGCCGAATACGGAGGAGAGCAAACTATCGATAAAGGCGTTGCTGAATGGTCTAGATGCTAGATGCTCTAGTCCAGCTGCTAAGGTCGATGTTAAGACGTTCAACGCTAGTAGGATCTGGAAGTTGTATGGTACTACTGCTCGCAAAGGTGTCGCAACAGAAGAAAGGCCGCATCGGCTAGCGTGGGTTAGCAGTAGCCCAGCATCGATATCGTCAGATCTAAGGCTAGCTAACTCGCTTGCTACTGGGAAGCTGCTGGAGGCATGGAAGCAGCAAGACCGCGCCATAGCATCTATCGAGGCGCAAAGAGTACAGCCGGAGCTTATCACCCGCGCATCGCAGTATCTATCCAAGATGCCGCCAGCTATCGCCGGTCAATCTGGCCACAATAGGACATATCACGCGGCCATGGTCCTGATAGATGGCTTTGGATTATCAGTTGAAGATGCCTTATCACCTATGATGACATGGAATATGTCATGCGTACCACCATGGAGCGAGGCGGAGATATTACATAAGCTTCGTGACGCTGCGAAGCATGCTGGTGATAGCAAGGGCCATCTAGTCCAAGGTAAGCCAATAGCAAAGAATAGCGCAATGCAGTCGCGGCAGAGCTATAGTGGCCCTGATAGCGTACCAGAGATACCTATTGCTACCGACGATGTAGACGCGACAGCAGCAGATCTAATCAGCCAGCAGTCTACTGTACAGTGGTCATGGCCGGGCTGGATACAGAGAGGGACTATTACGGCTATTGCTTCGGACCCCGGCGTAGGCAAGACTCGGCTATGTGCTGATCTATTGCGGCGAATCTATCTAGGTTTACCATGGCCTGATGGTACCCCGGCTACCTTTCCAGCTGGAAGCCGTGCGATATGGATCGCGTCAGATAGCCAGTGGGCGGAGCTATCTAGCTTGCCTATCGAAATGGGCTTTGCTCCTGATGCTTTAGTTCTAAATGGATATCGCAGCAATCCATATGCTGGAACCAATCTAGATACGATTGACGATCTAGCAGCTCTGGAGCGCAGAATACGCAGGGTCCAACCGGCTATAGTATTCGTAGATACCTGTGGGTCGGCGACCGATAGAAACACAACGCGACCCGAAGAGGCCAAGCAGTTCTTCAAACCATTGGCAGAGATAGCTACCAGAACTGGTACATCTATAGTACTGGTGACGCATTTGAATAAGGGAGGCGAAGCTCTGGGCCGCAGGATAGTAGGTGCTTGCCGCCAAGTGATAAAGCTTGACCAGCCTGATGCTAGCCAAACTAATCGCAGACGGCTGTGGGTCGATAAGACCAATTCCAAGAAGCCAGAGCCCCTAGGCGTGACGATGGCTGATGCGGGCAACGAGTATGACCTAAGCCCCCCCGCGCAAGCTGGCGGCGATGAACCCGGGCAAAGATCGGCAAAGAAGAGCCCCCACACCGCAGCTGATGCGCAATGGCTTAGTGAGTATCTAGCTTTAGGTGCCAAGAAGGTCGGAGATACTATCAAGGACGCGGAGCATCAGGGCATCAATATAGATCGCCTTTACAAAGCTAGAAAGTCTCTTAACAATATCGAGCAGTATGAAGTTGATAATAGAAAGTGGTGGCGCGTATCAAGCAACAGCAGCACGGGAGTATAGCCATGCAGACTGATATCACTTGTAGGGAAGTTATTGATGCCATAGTAGACAATGAGGTAGATCTCTTTGGCAAAGATGGCATGACAGAAGAGCAGGTGCGTCATGTGATCAAAAGCCCCAACTGGCTAGACGTAGTCTGTATGTCTGATGGTGGAAAGCTATCAGGGTATGCGTTTGCTAAAGCAAAGAGCATTACATGGCGTCGAAATAAAGAAGTATCAGTCTCTAGGGGAAAGATATGGCTTGCTAGGCTATGCGTCTTACCAGAGTATCGGGGCAATGGCTTAGGGTCACAGATGCTGGAGTGGATCACTCATGAGAGTGATGAGCTACCAACTGAAGGTGCTGATATCATCGAGTATAAGTGCTATGTGCCAGAAAGCTTGACGCATGGCCAGATATGGATGCGCAACAAGGGCTGGAAAGCTGTCAGCATTGATAGGAAGCACTATCATGACGCAGAGGCATATGTTTTCAGAAAGACAGCTAGCATCTAGATGGCACTTTAAGTAAAGTGAGTTCATGACGCAGCTCGAACGTTTTGATGACGAGTTTATATTCATGGCAGGCATCACCAGCTATCTAGAGCTAGTGATGCCTGTTCCAGTATCAGCTAATGCGATGAACAAAGTGGGCCGTGGAAAGCTTTATAGATCGCCTGAATATACGCGGTGGATAAACGAATGTATCCTAGAGCTAGGATATCGCCCCGGCGAAGTTCCAGAGCCTTGTTCTATCGAGCTGATAATGCATGGTGGTAAAGGCTTCGCAAAGAATAGAGATTGCGATAACTTGCTAAAGCCCGTGATCGATACGCTACGCAGGCTTAAAGTTATCAAGAGTGATACGGTTACAGCAGTGCCTATCGTATCTTGCCGATATATAGAACCTGCTGATAGCAACTCGTACGCTTATCTAAAAGTAATAGTGAGGCATCTAGATAATGTGTAAGAAAGACGATGCTGCTAGAGCGAGCTATTATTCAAAGAAAGGCAAACATAAGGCATTGCGCAGAAAGAAAAACTGGCGCACACAGATAGCCTCTGATAGCATTAAGCCATCTATCAAGGTGCCTCGATGTATGTTTCCACCGGGTTCTGATGGCAAGATAGATACTTTGACAGATCGGTTTAGCAAGGGCTTGGATCTGTTCCAGCCTGAAGACATTACTTGGGAGCAAGTGTATGAAAATTCGAGATAGGATCAAAGACTTACGCAGAGTTAAAGCAAGCGAGATCTTGCCTAATCCAAAAAACTGGCGAACGCATAGTGACAAGCAAGCAAACGCCTTGCGTAGCACTTTGGCCGAAATCGGGTTTGCCGATGCGGTCTTATGCCGCGAGACAGCTAACGGGCTTATGCTGATAGATGGACACTTGCGAACGGAAACAGCAGGTGATGCTATTGTTCCAGTGCTTGTGCTTGATGTAGACGAGCTTGAAGCTGATAAGCTACTTGCTACGCTTGACCCATTAACTGCCATGGCTGGGCAGGATACGGAGAAGTTAGCAGAGCTATTCAAGACCTTGAATGATGCTGGCGATACCCTTATCAACCAGATATGGCCAGACTATGTAATTGATCCATTGCTGACCGCAGACTGGTCTCCACCAGAAGAAGAGCCTTTAGAGGGACGCGGCGGAACCAAGGGTGGATCTATCAGCTTGACAGAAGAGCAAGCAGAGGTATGGAAGCAGGCATTTAGCCATGCGACCAAAGAAATGAAGTCAGCTGATGCTACCGAAGGCCAAGCCCTGATATGGATCTGCGAGCAATGGCTTGGGACATGACTACTATTCGATTAGCTTACAATCCTGCCATTAACAGCATGCAATGGAATGTAGATATGACTGTCGTTAGATTAGCTGCTGGCAGCGGTCGAGGATTCAAAGGTCTAGCAGACGAAGGCCCGTCTGTAAGGCTAGCGTTCGGGAACAGGAGAGCTGAAGCAATGGCGCTGGATAACGAATTTACGATGCGTCTTGCTCATGCACCCGGTGCGCAAGGCGATAGGACTATCAATAAAGAAGATGTGGGTTCGCCATATGACAAGCCAGCCTTATTGATATCATATGTCTATCTAAAGCAGTTCCTAGCCAAGAAAGCAAAGTTTGTATTTCGTGACTGGGTTATGGATTCAGGCGCGTTCTCCGCGCACAATAGTGGGACCGTCATCACGCTTCAAGGGTATATAGATACATGCAAGATGCTAATGGACACGGACCCTACCTTGTCAGAGATCTTTGCCCTTGACGTGATTGGTGACTGGAAAGCGTCTTTGAAGAATGTCGAAGAGATGTGGCGCCAAGGTATCAAGGCTATTCCATGCTTTCATGTCGGCGAGCCGGAGCATGTTCTAAAGACTATTGCTAGCATGTATCCGAA